>Ga0073934_10000439_pt1 | contig 121193 bp, 109 predicted proteins | sample LarsenN4metaG_FD_76834 | JGI IMG/M metagenome (GOLD analysis project Ga0073934, IMG submission 76834) | Hot spring sediment bacterial and archeal communities from British Columbia, Canada, to study Microbial Dark Matter (Phase II) - Larsen... ...
ATCCAGAGGCGCAGCTACGGATTGCACGATGAAGAATACTTGCGCCTTAAGATTCTCACTTGCATGCTTGAGCCGATCTGAAATCACGTAAAAAGTACCCACTCGATAGGGAGAAGACCCTTTATTTATAATGCGGGTATTTCCAAATCGACAGAAAACGCTAGCAATGTCGACATTATTTTGAAATACACGAGGAAAACAGGAGATGTCACGGACACCTTAACTTTCAAGGACGTTTTGGCCAGCGATGATTTTGTCGCGAAAGTCGCCGCGGCAAAGTGAGCCGGTTTTAGAGGAGTGTTCGATTTCAAGCGGCGCCCCTGGGCCGCCCATTAGCAGGTAGGTCAGCATACGGGGTCAGACATAACAATCCCTACAATCTTGTACAGCGCGCTGTAAGTTGAACGTGATCGTGTTCGTGAGGCGATAGGAAAAAAACCACCGTTCAATTCGTTTGACAAGACGATGCCCCGAAGCTTAGAACTCAGCGAATCCTGCGGGAGGGGAAAATGAAATTCAAAACCGGTGTTGTTTTGGGAGGCCTTTTCCTGTCTTTATCGCTCGGCCGCGATGTCCGCGGCTGGAATCGCGCATGTCCCCGGTTCCCCCCGGCTCACCCGCTTGGATCAGCGTAAGAAAGGTTACACTGCTCACTCAAGTTCGGCTCGAAGAGATCGAAGGGAGAGGACCTGCGATCGCACATACGAACAGGATGTCTTCTCTTTTGCCCGCCATCCTTCTAGCTCTGCTAGTTGTGCAAGGTTGCGTCATCCCTTCCGCACGGGACCATGGGGGTTTTATTGTAGATGGAGAAAAGGCTAACGCCCTACTCTGTCGTCCGGAGGGGAAGGGGCCTTTTCCCGCGGTGGTCTATAGCCATGGCAGGGCTACAGACTTGCAGGCGGGAGGGCTGCGCGGAGGGCCCCTGTGTCAGAAATTGGCTACGGATGGTTTCTTGGCGTTCGCTCCCACCAGAGATTTTTACTCGCGCGCTGGACGAGTGAACATCCCCATCAATCTAGCTGAGCTGTTGCAAGCGCTCGACTATGTTAAGGCTCTGCCTGATGTCGATCCATCGCGAGTGGCGGTTATGGGTCATTCGCGGGGTGGTCTCTTAACGCTCATGGCAGGCCTTAAACGAAAGGACCTCAAGGCGCTCGTTATCACGGCACCCGCTGAGATAGGTCCATATTTTTCTCGGGCAGTTGCAAGTATTGCGTCTCTCAATACCCCCGTCCTCCTTTTAGTCGCAGTAGACGACGACCGTGGCAGCCTTGGCGCAGTAAACGTTCTCGATGATGCATTACGGAAGCATGGAAAAGATGTCCGCACTATACGCTACGAAGGGGGCGGACATTATCTTTTTATTTCAAGAACCAGGGTTGAGTGGTATTGGTGGGACGATCTCCGGACATTTCTACGCGAGAAACTCCGTTGAGCCGACACGCTGATTTCGCTATGGACCATCGAATCCGCGAAACCGGCGAAACTCAGAGTATATGGGGTCAGACATAACAATCAACTACAATCTTGTCCCTACAATCTTGTACAGCGCGCTGTAAGTTGAACGTGATCGTGTTCGTGAGGCGATAGGAAAAAAACACCGTTCAAGACGTTCCAATCGTTCAAGCGCCTGGCGGCGGTTCGAAGTTCAAGGTCCAGTGTTCAAGATGAAAAGTGAGACTCTAAGAGCCGAGAACACCTTCTTTCGGAATGAAATCGTTGATGAAGTACACCGCAACGGTTGGCGGAGCCGATACAGGAAGATCAATTAGCTACGGTTCGTGAGTGTTTGAATCGGCAAAGACCATTCGGAAGAAAAGATTGGCAAGCGGAAATGGCTGCGACATTCCGACTTGGAAGCGCGCTACGGCCGCGCGGCAGGCCCCGAAAAGAAAAGTAGCCGTCGCCATGACATAGACAACCGCTAGCTCGCTTTTCTCATTTCCTCGGCGAGAATTTCGTTAACGAGAGATTGATAGGGCAGCCCCTTTTTTTCGGCGGTTTTGCGAAGCCACCCCAGAACCTTGGCATCGAGACGAATCGCGATGAGCCGCCTCGGCTCATCGCCCACAGTGGGACGCCCGACCCGACGCATACGCGAGAGCTGTTTGTCCGAAAGCTCCGGAATGTCGGAAAAATCAATTTTCTTGGCTTTGGTATTTTTTTCTTTCTTTCCGGCTCGCGCGCCGCGCGCTGATGATCCTCGTCTGCTCTTCATGTTCCCTGCTCCTTATCTTGTACGCTATCACCAACTCTACCCAAAGTACTTTTTGCCAAACGCAATCGGCGGGCTTCGATATTCGAATGGTCCAGGTCTGCACCATCGAGTCCGGCGGGATCGAGAAACGCCGTTGCAGCCTCTTCGAAGGATATCCCGTGCTTAAGTTCATTGCTTTTCGCCTTGCGGGAATCCCAATCAAACATTGAATTATGTATATACAATATTTGGAAAAATGTTCAAGGATCACGGTTAATGGCATTCATTTGCGGTCTTTCTCTCGAGCGAAACAATCTCTACAATTTTCTACAGCGCGCTGTAACTTCGAGAGCAGAAAAGGGGATAAGTCGAAAGCCCCGGGATAAACCGGCTACTCGCCGAAAAAAGCATCAAGCGAGCCGCGCCAAGATCGGAGAAGATCAAACTCTATGGAGATGGAGAGCGAGCTGCTATCAATCTTGCTCTGGAACGCGGGTGGCTATTGCTCATTGATGACTGGAGACCTTACGAGGCGGCACAGGCCGTCGGGGTTGAGGTCGTTAACTCACTAGCCTATTTAATTGCGCTTTACGAACAGAAACGGATTTCGGTAGAGCGGGTGTTACAGGCGTTGGCTAAGATGACCCGCCGCGGAACTCTGAGACCCGAATGGATCCAGTCTGGGCTAAGGGTGGTAGCGGAAATACGGCGAAAAGGAGAAAGCCGATGAAAAAGGAAAAAGGTGAAAAAACGACGATTACAGTAAGATTGACCGACGAGGAAGATCAGGTTATAAGCCGTCTCTGTTCGCTCAAGAAGACGAGTAAGACAGGATACCTGGCTCACCTCGCTAAGGATCAGGCTAGACGAGAGCTACTGAGTTTCGCCGCCGAAGAATACCTCGGAGGAAGGGCGTCTCTAAGCGAGCTTGCGAAAAAGACTGGCCTGGATACGCCCGCGATCATGGATGAGGTTGCCAGCATCAAAGGGCAGGACAAGCGGGCAGTGGAAGCTTTTTTATCCGCTGTGGAAACGCTCTCGAAGTTGAATAACGATCCGGAGTTTTACAGACTAGCTGTCACTGCAATCAAAGAATAGCCGATCGCTCTTGCGAGTTTGTTTTGCACTCAACAATGACCGTTATGAAGCTTTACTCCTGGTGCATGGAGTCCGTTCCAGCAGTTCCAGTTGTTCCAATAGTTCCAGGGGTTGTCAATGGTTCCATCGTTGTTTGGCGGGGCGGCAGACATAACAATCCCTACAATCTTGTACAGCGCGCTGTAAGTTGCTCGTGATCGTGTTCGTATGGCGATAGGAAAAAAACACCGTTCAATTCGTTTGACAAAACGATGCCCCGAAGCTTAGAACTCAGCGAATCCTGCGGGAGGGGAAAATGAAATTCAAAACCGGTGTTGTTTTGGGAGGCCTTTTCCTGTCTTTATGGCTCGGCGGCAACGTTCGCGGCCAGGCTCCGTTCTACCAGGGCAAAACAGTTACGCTGATCCAAGCGGGTGAGCCGGGGGGAACCGGGGACATGCGCGTCAAAGCGGTCGTCCCCTTCCTGCGCAAGTACATTGCGGGCAACCCTAATATTTTCATCGAGTACATGCCAGGGGGAGGAGGGCGCAAGGCGGGCAACTATATTTACTCATCGGCTCGGCCGGATGGTCTCACCCTAGGCACCGTGGGAGGCCTCGCCGCCAATGCGATCCAGGGACAGACCGGGGTCCAGTACGACCTCGACAAGCTCATTTACTTGGGCTCGCCGAACGCCACGAGCCACTACGTCTTCGTGACCCGCGGCGAGCTTGGTCTCAACTCGCTCGAAAAACTGCGCGCCCACGCCGGCCTGCGCGTCGGCGCCCACGCGGTCGGCCATTTCGTTTATACCACCGGGCGGTTCTTTGCCTGGCTCATCGGTCTCAGAGAGCCGCGCTTCGTGACCGGCTACTCGGGCGTAGAGCTGGACGCAAACCTGCAGCGCGGAGAGATCGACTCGCGCGCCAACATCGCCGATACCGTGCTGCAGCGAAATGCCGAGTTACTGACCAAAGGCCTGGTTAATGTCCACGCCATTCTGGAAATTCCGAAGGGCGATAAGCATCCACGCTTCGCGACCCTACCGGAGATCGAGAGATTTGCCCGCAGCGACAAGGAGAGCAAGGTGCTAGCTATGTTTCGCGCCTTTCGCCTGGTAGGCACGCCGTACATTCTGCCCCCCGGCACCCCTCAGGAGCGGGCGGAGGTCCTGCGGGAGGCGTTCCGCAAGACATTTCGAGATCCGGAGTTCCACAAGGAGTACAAAAGGCTCACGGGCGACGACGCTGCACCGCTTCTGCCTGAGGAAATGGAAAAGGCTATCAGGGAGTTGCCGCGGGAGCGTGAGATCGTGGAGCTCTTTCAGAAAATTGCCGGCCCGGACGCTCTTCCGCCGCGCTAATCTGAGCGTGAAAACCACCAGAAAGGATAAAGATGAAAGGACGTCTTAAAGGATAAGGGATAAATGGCAGCGTGATTGAACGTGATCGTGTTCGTGTGGCGATAGGAAAAAAACACCGTTCAAGACGTTCAACTCGTTCCAGCGCTTCGCTCTGTTCAAGACGTTCAACTCGTTCCAATAGTTCCAGTCGTTCCAACAGTTCCAGTCGTTCCAACAGTTCCAGTCGTTCCAACAGTTCCAGTCGTTCCAACAGTTCCAGTTGTTCCAATAGTTCCAGTTGTTCCAATAGTTCCAGCGGTTGTCAGTGGTTCCGGTTTCGCACGACGCTTCAGTTTTGCTTTGCCGCTGCGGCGGCAGCTTCATATTCCGGCGTTCCCTTGGCGGGAATGGTCCAGAAGTAGACCGTGCCGCCCGCGCTCAGCGTCTGCTGAGGTTTCCAACTGCCCATGTCGAAGGCGTGCGAGACAATACGGGTGCCGGGCTTCAGTTCGGTCAAAAGTTTCGGCAGCAACTTAAGATTTAGGCTTGGCAGCAGGTAAAGCGTCACCACCGTAGCGTCGCTAATCTTCGCCTCGAACAAGTCTTCGTTCAGAAAACGCACGCGGTCGCCGACGCCCGCGGCCTTGAGGTTCGCCTCAGCTTCCGCGATGCGGTCGGGATTGATGTCGATACCGACGGCGTGCGCGGCATTGTACTTCTGCACCGCCATGATGGGGATGCGCCCATCGCCGGAACCGAGATCATACACCACATCGCCCGCGCCGACCTTGGCAACTTTGAGCATCGCCTCCACGGCTGGATAGGGCGTCGGCACAAAAACCACATCGGGCGAGCGGAGCTGCTTGGCGGATCGTTGCTGTTCCTGCTCCGTTGACTGCGCGAGTGCGTGATATCCACCCGAACAGAGGGTCAATGCCAGTAGAAGGACGATTGTTTTAATGGCCACGGATTGGTCTCCTTTTGTATTTACGATATGCGAAAGATGCGTGTAAAAAAAGGGCCCGGGCGAGGACTTTCTCAACTATCAATTTTAGAAGCGTTCAAGTCCGAAGGGGCCCGCCTGGTGGAGGAAAGGCTACCTCAGCACCGACCGTATCGGAATCGGCTTGCATGAGCCGGATCGTTTGAACTCCAGTGTCGTGCCGACCGCATCGCCGACAGCGAGCCCGAGCAAACAGCCGCGGAATCGATCTTTAGTATTCAAAAGTCAGATCAAGTTCGTTCAGAGTCTGCTTTGAACAGCTTTGAGCAGTGTATTCATTGCGCTGACGAAATGCATTGTTGCAGAAAAGCTTCCGGCGTCGCGTCGATGGTAACATCGACCAGATATCCCGATATCGGGAAATGTATCCAGGTGCTCAAAAGCGAAATATTTGTCGCTTTTTTTAGAGCCATCCGATACGCCATCAGTTGAGCCGCAAAGGATTTGGCTTTCTCGCGCAATGCGCTTTCGCCGCCCGGGAAGGTCTTGTGGTCGATGATCACATAGCCGTCTGGCGTCTCCAGCACGAGGTCGGCGGCGCCGTGAAGCTCAAGAGAGCCAATCTTGAAAGATAGCGGCCACTCTCTACGCATCCTGGCGCCCGGCCAGCGATTCCGGATGTATGCCGTGAATTCATCAAAAATCGATACGAGATCTGACGCCCGAAGACAGGCGCTGACGTCATGAGCTACGAGCAGTTCTTGGGCGATCGCTTCTTTATCGGCGGCACTGAGCTCGCCGCAGTCGCAGCACATGAACGCATGAACGGCGTTGCCCAAGCCGTTCATATCCGGGTTGCCGGTGATGGCGATGCGGTCCATGATTTTTTCCGCAGAGGCGGAGACGAGATTCGCCACATTGTCGGCGACGATCAGACCTGAGCAATAGATCACCTTCGGCGGTCTTTCGGTTCTGGAATCAAGGCCCGCAAACCAACTGACGGTCTGGCTCGAAGAGGGTAAGGGCTCGGTTTCCTCTAGGCTGATCACCCGAAACCCCTGATCGTTTGACGCCTCATCCTGAGGCAAGTCAAAGGTTTTAAGATTTTTCTTATCCGTCAGCTGATCGAGCCACTTGTGATTGCCCTTGCGCGCGGCAAAGAAGAGATAATCGCGGGCGCGGGTCATGCCGACGTAGAGCAGCCGGACTTGCTCGTTTTCGGCTCGCCGGAGCGCCGCCGCAAATTCCGGGGTATTCTGCACGGTTTCGTCCAGGGAAACGTTTTTGCTATGGTTGGCATACGGCCATGGCCAGTAGCGGATCCAGCGGCCGTCGAGCGGCTTTTCGAATGAGAACGCTATGCTGTTTTCGACTGCGGGTTCGAACAGCCAGTTCCTGGGCGCGGCGTCGAGCTGATAGAGGATGACCATGTGCCACTCCAGACCCTTGGCTCCGTGATAGGTGGAGACGGTCACAGCCTCTGACCCACCCATCGCCTGCATATCTTCGGAAGCATCGGCCATGCGGTAGAGATGGGTCAGCAATTCGGTGATCGAGCTCGCTTTGCCGCGCGCTTGCACCAGTTGCTGATACTCGTGGGTCATTGCGGCGAGCTTTTCGAGATTGGCAAGCCGCCGCGACGGCTCGCCCCAGGCTACACAACGATCCCGCACTCCGGTCAGGTCCAGAGCCTGATGCAGAATTTCCAGCGGCGAAAGCGATCCGTAATCGCGCTGACGATCGACGACCCGTTTGAGCGCCGGATCATTGCCCCAGGCGATATAGCCGTTAGCTGGTTTGCCCTCGGCGCGCGCCAGCTCGAAACGCGCGACTTCCTCGAGCCGCGGCAGCAACCAGGACTCGAGCTCGATCTCGGTGGCATTGTGCAGGAACGTGAGCTGCGCCGCGCCGATCGAATCGGCAGGATTGAGAAGCAATCGTAGACCGGCGAGAGCAAGAAGCACTTCCGGGCAGCCGATCAAACCGCGGCGCGCGAGCTCGACCCCGAGACCGCATGCGCCGATGGCGTCGGCGAGCTTGACGCAAGTATCGTTAGTCCTCGCCAGCACGCAGACATCCGCCTGCGCAAGCGGTCTCCGGAGGCCGCTTCGCCGATCGATGACGGGATGTTTTTCGGGATCCGCGAGAATCTCGCTAATGCGCCGGGCGATGGCCTGCGTGTCGGCATCGATGCTTTTGGTGCGGAGCAACCAGCTTTCTAGGGCCGGTGTTTGCAAGCTCTCGCTTCGAGCGGGTGCCAATTTGATGTCTTCGGTTATCGACTGCTTGGGAAGCACGGCCTCGAAAGTTCGGTTCACGAACTGAACGAGCTGGGGGCGCGAGCGAAAGGACGTGGGCAGGCGGTCGGAACTCTTGATCGCATCGAGAACGGACTGCATCAGCATGGGGTCGGCGCCGCGGAACTCAAAGATCGATTGTTTCTGATCGCCGACCCAGACCGAATTCTTGGTCAATGAGGCGAGTTTTAAAAACAGCTCAAGCTGGATCGGGCTGGTATCCTGAAATTCGTCGACCAGGACCAGGTCCAGGCGCTCCTTCATCGACTCCCGAACCGGATCGAGGTCGAGAAGCGTGAGACAAAGCTCCTCTAGATCGATAAAGTCCAGCAGGCCCGCCATCCTCTTGCGCTCCTGATAGCAGCTCAGGCTGGCGCTCGCGATGTCGAATATAAGTTCGACAAAAGCGCGGATTTCACCGTGGAGGCGAGGGTGTTCGCCATGCCGCGCCGCGGCAGCATTGAGACCGACCATCGCCGAGGCACTTTTCGCGCCTGCATCCAGCTTGGCGAGGCTTGCCCAGTCAGCCCAAGAAAGATCACTGGTCGAAGTCAGTCGTCCTCTCAGCCGCCGGATGGTCTGCAGCGATTGTTGCGTCTTTTGAGTCGTATCCAGACCGCTGCTGAAGTTCTTTTCCAGCGCAGTGCATGCTGCATTGAGTTGGTCGAGTAGGTCATTGTCTAATTTCGCTCCGGAGGTAACCGGTTTTGGGAAGAGACGGAGATATCCCTCGACACTTCGCTGGGCAAACTCCTTCAAGTTTTTTGCCTCGATACGATTGGCTCGCGCCGCATCGGCGATCTCTTTGACGATGGAGCGCCAGTCACGACGGTCGTAGCGATTCTCGATCGATAGGGATTTCGAGAACGATTCGAGCTGCTCGAACTCTTCATCCGTCACGCTATTGGTAAGCGCCCGGTTGAATTCGATCAGATCTTCACCGGCGCCGAAGACGGCAATCTCGGGACTCTGCCCGGCTTCGAAGGCATACTCCTGAATGATTCTCAAGCAAACACTGTCGATGGTTCCGATCCAGGCCTGCCTGATGCGCTGCGCTTCTTCCCATGCGCCTTGCTCGAGCAGACGCACCCGTACCCGCTCTTCGAGCTCTGCGGCAGCCTTCCGCGTAAAAGTCGTTAGAAGGATGCCTTCGGGTCGAGCCGCTTTCTTTTGGATCGCCTGCAGCACCTCGGTCGCCAAGCGATAGGTTTTGCCGCTACCGGCGCCGGCAGTAACGATATTGATATTTTCTTTCATGCGTAACGACAAAACATTTGATAGCTGCACCATTTGCATGGCGGCTCGATGTTCATCCCGACATTTGAGCCTTTCTCATCCTCGTCGAAACAGGGCACGGCAATTTCTCCGTTATCGAGCGATCCGCGAATCTTCTGTATAGAGGTGATCGCGTTGTCCCACATCTCTTGCTCGGAGGGCCCAGGGATAAAGGTACTGCCCGGGAAATCTTTGGGGTTGGTCGAATAGAGCTGCGCGCTGGGAAAAAGAAAAAAAGCCGTGCTCGGCCAGATCTCATTTGTCCGGAGAAAATAGGCATAAGCTGCCAACTGAAGCGCCGTGCCCTCTTTGAGCGCCTGTATTTTTCTTTTATCGCCGGACCACTTGAGATCGATGATCGCTTTTTTGCCGTCTTTCAGCCGCTGCACAATGAGATCGGTCCTGCCCTGAAGCTGGCCCCATACAAAGGAACCGGTGCGCTCTTCCTCAATGCTGTTGATCTGGTATCCGCCGCGGTCGAGGAGTTCCACGAGCACGCCCGCGGCTCTGCCGATGGTTTGGCGGACATAAGTCCGCTCGCGATCCATGCCCGGTTTGATGAGTGTCGCGGCTTGGGTCTCGACCTCCTCGTCGAACCGGCGGAGCACCGTTTCTCGCGCCGCAGCAGGTTGCGGCAGTTTTTGGCCGATAAAATTGGCCAGGTAGTCACCAATGATCTGGTGCGCCAGTGTCCCGTACAAAAGTTCGCGCTCCGGCATGAAGGGAATCGACTCACGAATCCGGGCTTTGTACTGGAGGGTCCATTTGAGCGGGCAACCCAAGAGCGCCTCCAGTGAGGTGGGCGATTCTATCGATCGGGGTGTCAAGTAAGGCGAAGGGACCTTCCATAAAGGCTTGCCTTCGGGAAGATATTTTCTTGTCTTCTGAGCTGAAACCAGGGAAAAGTGCCTGCCGCCGAGGAGCGATGCCGTATCGGCCGTGATCGCAAGCTGCTCGGCCGCGGTCGGCGCGACTTTCATGGCGATTTCGTTCCAGATCGGGTGCGATTCCTGAACCTCGCCGAAGACCTGCTCGGGTTGAACGAGAATCAGCGATTCTGTTGCGCAGAGAATCGGGCGACGCCAGGTGCGCGCATTTTGCAAGAGTAGTTCTGTCGGCGAGAGCAGGTCACAGCCGGCTTGTGCAAGCGCCTGTACTTCGTTATCCGTCCAGAAGCGTTTCGCCGGCACAGCAGCCGACGCGCCGACACATTGCCACCAAATGACAACCGGAACTTGAGCGAAAATCGCCGCGGGACTGCTAATCAGGTTGATGCATTCCTGCTGTTTGCAGGTCATCTCATAGGAGATACCTGTCTGCATCACGTCATAGAGGAGCCTTCCCATCTCCGGCGAAGTGATCGAGCCGCGCGGATGAAGCTCCAGGAGGCGGCACATAACGGACGCCTGCTCTTTCGCCTGGAAAAAGAATGGATCGCTCTCCGAGCCGTGAGCGCGCCGATTGGCCCAGTCTTCGACTTGCCGCGTCAACTGCATCGCTCGTGTTATCGGCATTTCTCCACGGCGCGGCGTGCGCTCGACCTCGTCAAGCCAAGTGTTAAGCCGAGCGGCGACTGCGTTGGCCTCTTCAGCGCCGTATTTTTCGCGGACGCCAATGAGGACTTCCGCGCGCGCCTCCTGCCATGCCTGGCTACCCAATCCGGGAGAGTCGCTGAGCGCCTGCCGCAAACCTGGTCGCGCGATGGCCGGTATCGGAGATGATGGCAATGTCAGAAACTGTAGCAGAAGATCCGGGTCGACCGGCTTCCACGCTAGACCGAGAAAGAGCGGCAGAATTTGTGTCGCCGGCCGGTGCGACGACTCGAGGGTGAGACCCGCAGAGGCAAGATCGTGCCTTCGGAGCGCGGTCTCGAGAACGAGACTGGCGCGCGAATCCCCATCGCGGATCAGGACGACGGATTGCGGATTTCTGGCCTTCAGAAGAGAGGCGAGACAAGCGGCGGTTGCCTCGGCCGCTTCGAACAGAGTCTTGGCTTCGATCTTGAGGAGGCTGCCATCGCCCTTCACCTTGCCGGGGTTTTCGCCCAATAACGCCTCCTGGGCGATGCCTAGGTCACCCGATGCTTGTGCGCCTGAAGCGGTTCTTTGCCGAACAGCCGTTCCGGTGTTTGCGAGACATTGAAATACCTCCCGCCAGAGTTTTGAAAAAGACGACGGAGGATCGACTAGCTCAAGAGAATCGATACCTGCTCGAAAAAGCTTGAGCCTATCGATGACCTTGAGGAGACGCTCCGCAGGCCCCGGCGCGAGCGGGTAGGCTTGGGAAAGGCCCTCCAACTCGGCTAATGCTTTCAACCGGGTGGAGCCGCCAGCCGGGAATTTTCCGTTCCAGCCTGCGGAAAACAGCTCGTCTCTGAGGGACAGTAGTTTGCGCGCCACACGCCAGGCATCGGCCCTGCGCGACGCCGAGTAAAACTGCTCCCCATCATCATGGGCCGCAAGTCTTTTGGAATATTCGGCGACTCGGACGGGTTCGTGAATCGGGGAAGTAGGTATACCGAGCGACTGTTCAAGCTTCGCCAGAAATCCCGCCAGTCCGACGTGAAGCTTGCCGGCTGAGGCGTCGACGCCATCCAAGACGCTGGGGAACGCTCCCCCGTCGAGGGCCCTGCCGAGGAGAACGTACATAGTCGGGTAACCTCTTTCGGAAGGTATTTTACTCGATCGTGCGATTGCGCGCCAAAAGAAAACGTGGCGACTGGCTCGATGAGCATTCGACTTACAAAGAGTGCGCGTGAGCGAGTATTACACTTCTTGGCGGGCGCCACACGCAACATCGCGAACTCGATATCGCCGTGATCGCTGAGGAAGTGGGTACGGCCAACGGAGGGACGAGCTCGGCAAAGCCAACAACAACTTATTCGTCAACGCTGAGCTTTCCCTGCGAGGCCCTTAATCAAAGATGCGCCCGTCTCTTCTAGCGCGGAGCGTATCGGATCGGCTGGAGGCCGAGTAGTGACCGGCTTTTGTGTCCTGCGCGATCGTAAAACTAATTCCAAATCCGTTGTTTTTTTTGAAGCCACACTAACTGTAGCAATTTGAGGCTCAAACGTGCCCCTGCTCACCTTTAAAATGTAACTGCCGGGTTCCAAGTCTTTTTTAAGGAAGCGGCCGTTGCGATCGGTTTCAGCATTGCCGAGCAAAACGTTTTGCGCTGTCAAAAGCTCCACGTGTGCGCGCGGAACAGGTGCTCCGCCTTGCTCGCGGACCACCGCCGCGATCTCACCCGGAGCAGATGGGAAGAAATTATAGGCTCCGACGAGCGAGGCGATTGAACCACCGAGAATGCCTATCCAGGTATTGATTCTTTTCAGCCACAAATCGTGTCTGGTTTCCTCGGCACCCATAGATTACCTCTCTTTAAACGACCGTGACAATTTGGCTCGAAGCACTGTGAGGGGCAAGCAACATGCCAGAACGCCACCTTTAGTTTTTCCAGGAAACCGTGAGTGATTACCAGAAGATTTACGACAAAAATGTCAGCTCTGTGGGTCAGACGAAACGAATACCGGGAAATTATTTCGGGTATCGAATGAAATTCCTTCGTGCCGGTGGTTTTTTCCATTCAACCACATCGCGAGTGCGGTTCGAATTGCCGCGCGCGGTGGAAAGATTGTAGAGATTGTTATGTCTGACCCCAAAAAAATCACGAGCTCGCCTCTTCTACTCAAAGATGATCAAATCCGTGCGGCTCAGGGTTGAGGCGTTCGCCTTCAGCGGTTCGTTCGTGGCATTCGCGCTATTCTGATTCAGTATTTGGAATTGGCCGATCGCCACTTCGTAGTCGGTCGCGGCTAAGCTGGCATCTGTGGGTACGACCACAGTGTACCCCCGCAGCGTTGCTCCGACCGATGTATAGACCACCGAGCCGCTGACCTTCCAGCCGGTGAGAATCAGCGTGGTAATCCTTTTAGCTTTAAGCGTATCGTCGAGATCCGTGTTGTAGAATCGGTCCTGAGCATACGACTTGACAATCGGGTCGCCGGGAGCGGGAGCGACATCCGGCATCCACTTCGAGCTCTCCGGCTCACGAGTGGAATACAGGACGAACACGCCGGCTTTTCGTGCCCGCGCCAGCAGCGAGGCGAGGGCCGGCACCATCACCCCGGTGCAATTCGGCTGGCTTTTGCAGATACGATCGATCATGTCGAACACCAACAACGCCGTTGTCGCGGGTTGGAGGACAACTTTGACGGGGTCGGGAAGGGCCGGCATTTGCAGTGTCAGCAATGACATGGGTCTCCTCCGTTCAAACATTGAAGATCCGATTCCACACGTTTCAATAGTTCCATCGCTACGCGATTCCAAACATAATGACTCCCAATTTCTGCAAAGAAATATCGCCGACGGAAGAAGGTGTCAATCACATCGTAAAAAGGGGAGAGCTCGATCGGTAAAATCTTTTGTTGATAATTCTGCGTTGCCCTAGTGACGGTGGTGGCGCGGCCCACTGTGGTTGGATCCGTCTATTGGCGCATAGATCTCAGAAATTGTATTGTATTCTGAGTTAAATGCGCTATTTCGACCTTGTAGGCTAAGGCGAAATCGTGGCCGTTGACCTCATCTTGAACCAGCAGGAGAGAGAAAACAGCCGCGGAAGAGCCTTCCGCTTTGGCGTTAGCTAACGGAGTCGTTGAACTTACTTTTTATGCCGAACAAAAGAATTATCGCGATGGTGCTTGCAGTAGCATTCATCCTGATGGTGCCCCTAGTTGCGATGCAGTTCACTGACGAAGTGGCGTGGACTTTGTCCGATTTCGTTGTCGCCGGCTTCCTTCTGCTCGGCACAGGTCTTGCCTATGAGTTCGCCGTGAAGAAGGCGGCCAGCAACACGTATCGGTTAGCCGTCGGCCTTGCGGTCGTCTCTGCGCTGATGCTCGTGTGGGTGAATCTTGCTGTTGGCATTATCGGCAATGAAAACAACCCTGCTAACATGATCTATTTTGCTGTGCTCGCTGTCGGCATCATCGGCGCCACGGCGGCACGCTTAGAGCCGCAGAGAATGGCTCGTGCATTGTTCGCGATGGCGATCGCTCAAGCGCTCGTTTCCGTGATTGCGCTCATCATCTGGAAGCGCCAGGTGATCTCCGCGGAAGGATCATTCGGTCTAGTGGATCTGATCGGTGTGAATTTGTTCTTCGTCGCGCTGTTTGTCGGGTCGGCGTTATTGTTTCGACACGCCGCACGGAACTAACAATCCGGCTCAACCTGCGAGGTAGCGCTGCCGCAATTCCCGCCGGCAATCCCGGACTCGTAATGCGCGCCGGCGCCGGCGTGAGCCCATTGGGCCATGCGCGACTCCCGTACGTTGCCTTATGCGTTGGCGATCGCCGCGTTCAAGATTAATGTCAAGCGTGATTGGCCGTCGGACGCGGCGCGAGGCAGCGATCTCGCAGGCTCATCGAGACCGCTCACTTTCGTCCAACTTGTCTGTCGCAGGTCCTTGCCTCGATCAAAAGATCGCCGGGCATACTGACAATCTCCCCTATTGGGGCGTCCCAGTCCGAAGCCTCCCTGAATCGGCCATCGGAACCCAAACCCGGCGTGCGCACCAACATTTCGGTGGAGGGCTTCCCCGCCATGCCTTCGAGACGGCGCAAAGCGTCTGCCAATGCATTCGCCTGGACGCTGGATTCCTTGGAAACGTCAATCAACCTGGTTGGCCGCTTGCCGGCCTTATAGAGCGCGGTGAGAGAGCGATTGTTTAAAGTGACTCTTTTGCCGTCGATCCAAATAAACTCAATGGGGACGTCATCCGGCGTAACCTCGCCTGCCTTGAGTTTGGCGGCTAAGTCCGCAAGCGGCATCTTGGAAAACTTCCCCGAGCCGCTAAATCTCGATTGCGCGTTAGCCTGCCCAAAATAGATTGGGCACTGGTGATTTTTAGGCGCGAGATCGTATTTGTTCTTAAGATCATCGAGGGATGCCGTACTCGGCTGTCTTCCCGCGGTTTTGCGAATCTGGCGATGGTGGCTCCTGTCGATGCCGTTTAGCTCCTTGTAGATTACATCCGCGCTCTGATGGATCTCGGTTTTTTCTGTCTCTTGTGTGTCGCCGCGAAACGGAATTGCCAGAAGGAAAATGGCTAGAAGCCAGTAGGAACTGAATCTTCTCATAATCTTGCTGCTCTCTGCGTATCGGCTCTCGGAGCAATCATCGCGCCACTTTGCCGTAAACGGGGCCTTGCACAACAATAACATCATTGAACGATTTATTTACTCCACTCAGCGATGTCAGTGATCATAATACTCAGTTTCCGCGGTGTCTACTTCGGCAAGGCAACGTACCCGTTTGATTCTCGCTCCGAGAATGGACGGATCACCTGGCCATGCCGCGAATAACCAGCCGCAGAGTTTAACTTGTAATCTCCCGTTCACTCGGCCTAGAGTAGGAGCCATTGACTCCGGAATAGGAGCCGCTCGGTGACGCGCCGCTAAACGTCATTGTGTGGATCGCCTTTCCTAAATAAACTTACTCAGACACCTGACGGGGAGATCCTATGTCCGATCGATTTCCTGCCCCTTTGAACGTGGACGAGTTTTTTACTCTCAATCGACGCGCTTTCCTGCGCGCCCTCGGCGCCTCCGCACTCGTCACTGCCACAGGCGGCCTTTTCTCACAGTCGGTCTGGGGAAGCCCGGTATTTTCGAACTATCCGTTTGGGCTCGGCGTTGCTTCGGGCGAACCGGCGCCTGACGGGTTTGTGATCTGGACCAAGATCGCGCCTAAACCTCTCGAGCGAGGCGGCGGCATGCCGAAGAAGCCAGTCGAAGTCGAGTGGACAGTGGCGACCGACGAGCAAATGCGTCGAGTGGTCAAGAAGGGCGTGATCACTGCGCATCCCGAGCTCGGTCATTCGGTGCATGTCGAGATCAGCGGCCTTCGGCCGGCGTACGAGTACTTCTATCAGTTTATGATTGGCGGCGAACGCAGCGCTATCGGACGAACGCGTACGCTTCCCGCTCCAGGAGAGTCGATCAAGGAATTGCGCTTTGGGGTTGCCGGCTGCCAGATCTATGAAGACGGCTTTTACACTGCGTTTCGTCGCATCGCGGCAGAACGATTCGATTTCATATTCCATTATGGCGATTATATTTACGCGTATGGCGTAGTAAGGCCGGGTGAACGAGCGCGCCCGGTTGTCCGGGTCATGCCCGGCGATCCCGATAAGTGTTACAGCCTCGACGAGTACCGGCACCGTTACAGTTTATATCAGCTTGATCCCGATCTGCAGGCAGCGCATGCCTCCGCGCCGTTCATAATGAGCTACGATGATCATGAAATTAACAATAATTGGGCGGGCGACACTAGCGAAGAGAACACCCCAGCGGAACTATTCCTGTTGCGCCGCGCGGCGGCCTTCCAGGCATGGTACGAGCACTTGCCGCTCCGCCGCGCCCAGATGCCGCGGGGGCCGGACATCTTAGCGTACCGGCGCTTTGCGGTCGGCGATTTGCTAACGGTAAACGTGCTCGACACCCGACTCTTTCGCTCTCCGCAAGCCTGTCCAGACGGTCCTCGGGTCAGCCCCAATTGCCGTGAGGCGTTCGAACCTAACCGGACGATGCTCGGAGATTCTCAGGAGCGCTGGCTTTATGAAGGGTTTAAAAATTTGAAGCCACGCTGGACGCTTCTCGCACAGCAGATCGCCATGGTGCGTATCGATCGCAATCCCGATCCCAACGTATTCAGTCCTCATTTAGATAAATGGGATGGCGCGGTCGCGGCGCGCGATCGGCTGGTCAGCGCAATCCAGAGCGCTAAGCTCGGGAATCTGGTCGTTGTTGCCGGGGACGCGCATCAGAACTGGGTGGGCGAGTTAAAGAAGGACTTCGCTGATGAAAAATCCGCGACACTTGGAATCGAGTTCGGCACAACCTCGGTCACTTCGGGGGGTGACGGGTTTGACATCGGCAACAACTTGAAGGCACTGCGAGAAGAGAACCCGCACATAAAATTTTTCAACAGCCAGCGCGGTTATGTACGCCACGTCGTGACGCGTGACCGTTGGCAGGCGGACTATCAGGTGTTCGACAAAATCACTGTTCCCGATGGTCGCGTGTCAACACGAAAGAGTTTTGTGCTAGAAAATGGTCAAAGCCGCCTGGTCGACGCATAATCACGGCTTGATCTTAGGGTCGAGCGGCTGGGGGATTTCGTCAGAGACGAGCGGAGGATCAAGCAAATTCTCTCAATTTGCTCGCCAACGCCGCGTGTAGTTATTCGGCCCGAGCCATTATGCAGCCCACTTGTCAATAAATCTTAGCGGCACTCGCTCGTTCTGTTCGGTCCGTACCTCAACGTAGGGCTGAATCGTTATCACAGGGCACGGAGCACGGCGAGCGATCTGGTCGCTAACGCTGCCGCGGAATAAGCGCGCCAAACCGGGTCGCTGACTCGTCACTATGATTGCTCTTCTTTGGCCGCGGCCACAACTTCCCGAGAGGTTTTGCCAATCTTACAATAGGGCGGAACGTTAGCCCTTCATGATCTCAGGGGCGATCTTCTTCTCGAGAAAATCACGGACGAGCCGCATCTTTCCCTCAAGAATATGGTCGAGATCCAGCGGCCCGCCTCGCGGAGCCTCTGTAGACGCAACCAGCCCATCGACGACGCAACGGTCCGAAAATGGCTCCTGCATTTCCTTAACCGGAAAAACATGGAGCGCGGCGACTTCGGAGCCGTGTTTTTTCGCCAGTGAAATTGCGTAGCCCACCGCCGGTATAGACGCATCGGTAAGATCTGTCGGAGCGATAATTTTTTTTATTGTATCAGAGTAATTCATGTACCTGTCCGTACAACACCGCGCATGAAAATTCCCCTTTCGGCCCCCTTTACCAAAAGGGGGAAAGAGGGGGATTTGTTGTACTGGTTATCGATCAAAGTGAGAAAACTATTTTCATAAGAGTGACAGATTTGTCCCCATCTGGCGGTTTTTGTCTATCGAGGAATCCTAATTCTTACCAATTTTGCCAAAAAATTACCTGAATTTCTTGACAGCAAAAACCTCTTTTAATAGAGCAAGCGTTGAGATCTCAGATGATTCGAATGAGCAGACAAAATTTGAGGGATGGAGCATGGCCAGATACATCGCGCGTAGCTGCCCCCGCTGCCGAGACTACCTTCGCGTAACGATCAGCCACCTGGCGCCCGAGAGCCGCGAGCTTTCGATTAGCGCTCGGTGCAATGACTGCGGCTACGCGCTCGAGGGCTGGCGCGTGATCGTCAGGCCTAAACAACAGCCCGAAGTGCGTGTCGGTCGGATGCGAAAGGTATTCAAGCAATAGCCTGCTCGGCACTCGTAGCCGTTGAAGGACATGGACCGACGCTCAAGCTTTAAACGAAAGCCAGAGGATGAGGATCCTCTTGGCGGATTTGCTGCGCCTCCTCATCAGGCAAGGATTATCGAGAGGTGAAAAATAGGGGGAAGTGATGGAAAACTTATTGGAGCATCGCGTGATCAGATGGTTTCTCACAATCATCGTCTTTATCGCCTCATTCCACGCCACGTGGAGAACGCTCCAATACGTTAACCGCGCTCCGAAGCCGACGCCGAGCCTTGAATATCCAACGCCTATACCCGAAGTGCCCGTGCAGGAGTCACCCGCAATTCTCGTTCAAGAGCGCGCCTCGCTTTGCTAAAAATGCGGATCGCTTGACTGCAAGCCCACACTCTCGTCTGGATTCAGCTCGAGAGGAAGGATCCGGTCGTCCGTAGCTCGTGTCAATGCCTCGTTTCGAGCGCCATTGTCCTGCCGTAGCCAATATTCGGGAGGCTGGGAAGCAGCGATGCTGAAGGTCCCATGACGGCGGTCAGCACTCGAGCAACTCGCCAATCAATGTTTGCCAGAAGCCGGGTGATCTTATAGGGTCTACTAGGGTCTACTTATAATGGCCGATAGCGATGTCAGCAAACCGATCGAACTCGACGTGATAGTCGAAGTGCCACGCGGCAGCTTTGTCAAACGCGGGTCTACGGGAGAGATTGATTTCATCTCTCCGCTGCCATGCCCGTTCAATTACGGCTCGGTGCCTCAGTACCTGGGCCTCGAAGGCGATCTGCTGGACGCGGTGGTGTTGGGTCCGCGATTACGCTTTGGCTGTCGTGTGCGGGTGAAAGCGTGGGGTGCGGTGACCCTCACCGACGGCGGCATGAGTGACGACAAGCTCATTTGCAGCAGTCTCCCGCCCACGCCCGAAGAACGCCGCCGGGTGCTCCGGTTCTTCCAATTTTATGCAAAGTGTAAAGGTCTATTGAATGTTTTTCGCCATCGCGCGGGACGCAATGCCTGCGATGGGTGGTGCGAGCCGGAAGAGGCGATGGCACGCGCCCGTCCACGACCGTCAACGTGGTCAGGGCCGCCGGTCACCTTTTGAAAGCTGGCATCGAAGGACAGCGGTAAATGGAACGATGCAAATGCATCGGCTTCCGGGCGGTATCGGGCCGTGAGGTGACGAGGAATATTGTTGATGCCTAAGAAAGAAATTATTCAGGCGAATCTAGCAGCGCCCAATCCAAATCTCTCACCGGCGACGCGGTTCGGCGATCTCGTGTTCGTCGCGGGTCAAACCGGCCGACACCCGGTTACCGGAGAAGTCGGCAAGGATGTGCGCGAGCAGACGCACTATGCGCTTCTCCGCGTCAAGACGATTCTAGAAAGCGCCGGGACATCTCTCGATAACGTCCTGACGGTTCTGACGCACTTGACCCGACGCGAGGACCTGGCGGCCTACAACGAGGAGTACGCGAAGTTTTTCCCGACCAACAAGCCGGCCCGGACGACCGTGGAAGTGATGTTGAATGCTCCCGAGCTGCTCGTGGAAATAACCGTCACGGCCTGCATCCCCGGTTGAATAGTCCCAACACAGGAAAAGTCGATAAACAATAAAAGCCGGGAGAAGAACCTTCTCCCGGCTTGTCGTACCAGAGCAGAGCCGTCATGCGGGCGATTTACGGCAATAGAGTCAAACAGCTGGCATCGTCCACACAAGCATTACAGAAGTCTAGAAGGTCGCGTTTCCACGGATGAAAGCCCTGGCCTTTCGATGTGAACTCGCCATCCTCGAGCATCGTGCAAGAGGTAACTTCATTGTCAGCATAAACGCGCCATTCTCTGGGCGCAGAGCCGACTTGAATTGCCTGCGCGATGATTTCACCGCCATTCTTGTTGAAGCGCACTTCCGCCCCACCTCCCGCATGCGTCATGCATTGAACTGAAAAATAAGGCGGGGGCACACAGACACGGGCCTGGGCGAACGCACTATAAGCGTTTTCTAATTCCGGATCCGGGGACTGCCCAGCGTTGGCCAATGGGACTAAGCAGAAAGTCAAAACTAAAAGCGATGCATATAGAGACGATTTCATACCTGGTACCCCTTTCTGGTTTGGTGACCTCCAGTCATAAACGTCACAAACACGTAGCGCCCGACACTCCTCTCATTAATGCGCGACTGCTTTACCGTTCGGGACCAGGAAAGATAGGAAAGACAAAATTGGAGACCGCGATGTTGCCGGTTTCACCATTTGCTCCCTAACCCCCATGGTGACCATCTCGGGTAAGTTAGTTCATCGCATCAACGCTGGTCGCGTTCTTCGAGCAATTCGCGTACCTGGAAAATAACGGTAAAATCTCGATCGCGCCGGTGTAACCGCGTCGAATGCGCGTCGGCTGCCGTGACAGCGACAAACAAAAATATTGTCAGCCAGCGCCGTACTCGCACGCGCCGATGAACGGCGAGAAAAATATTGAGGAGCTAATTTGGTACCATGGTGAGTGCTCGGGCCGACCTAAGTAATCGATTGATCAAGTGCGCTGAAATCTGTCGAATCCGCCGCTCGCGTAGCAGAACGCAGCACAAAATGCGCTCACGAGAGGCCCAGAGAACTGTTTGAAGCGATCAGCGAACTCGAAGGTCAACGATGCCGGGTAGCGGGAGTGATCAAAAGCTAACGGTCGGGGTGACCTTCAGCGCGGTTTGTGGTAAGCGACAAAGCTGCAAAAGCAAATTTTCTTACAGTGTAACTGCGGCGCAGCTAAATGCCGCACTCACCCTACCACGACGAGGAGACCGCGACATGTGCAACCGACGGTTGGCCGAAGCCGGACAAGCTCTGCCCGTTAGACCGTTTTTAATTGAGCCAAGCTATATGTGGTATATGTGGATCGCGCTTGTTTTTTTTGCCGTCGTGACCGCCTCATCAGGGTTTTCGGCCGAGGGGATCGCGCCGGCAAAGTCTTGGAAGATCGGCGTGCTGGTTTCCACTTCGCAGGCGTTGGATGCGGCGCGCGCCGAGGGGCTGCGTCAGGGGCTGCGCCAGTTCGGCTACGAAGAGGGCAAGAACATCGCGATGGAGTACCGCTACGCGGAAGGAAAAATAGACCGCCTGGCGCCCCTGGCGCGTGAGTTGGTGGATCTCAAGGTCGATGTCATCGTGGTTGGCGGGACGGCCGTGGCGGTGGCCGCGAAGAACGCCACGAGCACCATCCCGATTGTCGTCGCGGGTGCGGGCGATCTGGTCGAGGCGGGGCTCATCAATAGTTATATCTATCCCGGTGGCAACGTCACGGGCGTGGGTCGATTGTCCGCCGATTTTTTTGGCGATCGGCTGAAACTCATCAAAGAGATCCTGCCGAAGGCTTCGCAAATCGCCGCTCTGTCCAATCCCAATAATCCGGGCCACGGTCGGAGCTTGAAGGATGTCGAACTCGGCGCGCGTTCTTCGGGGCTAAGCTTTCAAAACGCGGCGGCGCGAAACGCGAGCGATTTGCCGGGCGCCATTGCCGGCGCGGCGAAAACGGGGGCGAGCGCTCTGTTCATCTTGTCGGACGCGATGTTCAATTCTCAGGTAGCAGCGATTGCGCAGGCGGCGCTAAAACATCGACTGCCATCGGTTTATGATCGTCCGACATTTGTCGAGGCAGGCGGGTTGATGAGCTACGGCGTGAACCTCGCCGACCTGTCGCGGCAAGCCGCGGAATATGTGCATCATATTTTCAAAGGGGCGAAGCCGAGCGAGCTCACCCTGGTCCAACCGACCAAATTCGACCTTTTGGTCAATCTAAAGACGGCCGATCAGATCGGTGTGAGGATCCCCCCCGAAGTGACTGCGCGCGCCGTGAGGTTGATAAAATAATGAGCCACTGCCGTGAAGGATACGCAGAAGCGACGGCGCTAATCGTTGCCGGCCCGTTTCAGGATCGGGTCGCCGTCAACGGCTTTGCGTTGCTTGTACTGGTGCACCCAGAGGTCGTATAGGTTCGTCGGCGTAAAGGTTTCCTTCGATTCGACGCCAAAGCCATTCCTGTGCCACAAAGTCAAAGTTTGATTACGCCATGAGATCCGCAAGAGCCGGCTTTTCTTATGATCGAGATAGGCTCCCGCCAGGCGCATGGCCTGGGAGATGCTCTGGGGGTCGAGCGTGCCGGCCCGATTGGTGCTTTGCGCTTTGCCTTGGCGCTCGAAGCGAACGATGTCCTTGCCGGTGATCCTCAGCCCGGTAAACTGAAAAGAGGAAAGAAGTTTTTTCACCGGAGTGCGAGTAGACGAATGGGTCTTGGAGTTGCGCGTGAAGAAAAGAAACGCCTCCTTCAAAGGGTTCGATTTTTTGGCCGCCTCCTCGGACTTAATTTGCTTGCAGCGCCCCTCGACGAGGTAGTGATAGTTTCCGGCGACCAAATCGAACTCTTCGACGCATAGCGCTTCGAGCCCTTGGCCGATCGCCCTGAGGGATCGTTGGTATGAGTTAGCGGCTTTCGGCATGGCCTTCTCTCGTCCGAATCGATACGCATTGGAAATCCAGCAAGTTCTATGCCTAGCGCCGTTGTCCGCAGGATTCCCTGGAACGGCAAATGGGCGTGAAATCGCGCACCGGAAATTCCTCGTGTTTTGACGGGCGCGACACAAGCGCGCATTTTCTGACAAGCCTTTGTCGAAAAACTGTGAACGAACGAATAGGGATGCGAGGCCAATAGGCTTAGCCGCATACAGAGTAATTCATGTACCTGTCCGTACAACACCGCGCATGAAAATCCCCCTTTCGTCCCCCTTTACCAAAAGGGGGAAAGAGGGGGATTTGTTGTACTGGTTATTCAAAGTGAGAAAACTATTTTCATAAGAGCACAATCTCTTTTGGACGCGGGACAGATTGCGCCCGCTCTTGAACGCTTTGATAAGAGAGACGGTAAGACTTGGATCGAGCCCGTCCGAAGACTCTACGGTCCCGGCGAGTCAGACCGGACTCGGCTTCACTGGACAATTGCCGACTCGGCGATCCGTCTAGCGAGCGCAGACTCGCGTTTAGAATAGACGCGGTACTCGGTGGCGAGGCGGTGATGGGGGTTGCGCGAGGTCAAGCGCAGGACTCCGCCATCGATGCTGACGCCGATTTTGGCCCGCGTGCCGTTATCTTCAAGTGTGAGGGTGCCCGCGTCTTTGTCGAGCGCGACGACTTTCATACCGGCGCTCGCGCTTATTTTAGCGATCGCATCGAGGGGGTCGTCGGCGCCCTCCTTGATTGCGTACCAGTAGTCGTTGATGAACGGCTGATCGAACAGGCGGTTGATTTCCAACCGCTTCACCACATCGGAGTCGTTGAACGCTACGCTCACCACGGCGCGGGTATTGGTCGGGACCACGCCGGCGCTCACTGGAATGATGCCCAACACCGGCCCCTGTTTGCGTTCCGAGACATCGAAGGCGGTGTCGGAAAAATTATAGGACCAGCTGTTACGGTCGGTGGTGTAGCCGGTGCCGAGGATTCGTTCCACGTCGGCTTTCGTGCTCTTGCCGACCCGCAAAGCGGCGATGCGCTCCTCGATGGCGGTTTGTGAGATGACTTGGCCCGAGCTGGCGCAGCCGGCGGCCGCGAACAAGAGAATGGCAATGAAGACGCGCGGCGAATGTCTAAAAGGGTGAGCCTGGGTCATGATCTGTCCGTTTCTATAGCGACGGCGCAGAGCCGAAGTAATTGTGCCAGGCGAGCTTCAAGAGATCGTCGGTGAGCGCCCAGTCGCGATTTTCGAAGCGACAGATGTCGGCGCAGCGCTGAATCAAATCGCGCGGCTCGCACGCCCGAAGCGGGCGCCTGTCGGCTTCATAAAGTCGGAAAAGAAAGGCCAATCTGTCGGGTTCGTAGAGAAATCCGCTATTCTCAACGTACTGTTGGAAAATCGACGAGTACATTTCCTTGTCCGGCGGCGTGATGTAAAGGCGGTATCCCATGCGCCGGAGAAAGGCGTCATCGACCAGGTCGGCAGGGTTCAAGTTGGTCGCGAAGACCAGTAATTGCTCAAAGGGTACGGCGATCTTCTTGCCGGTGTGAAGCGTCAGGTAATCGATGCGACCTTCGAGAGGTACGATCCAACGATTGAGCAGATCGTGGGGATTGACGCGCTGGCGGCCGAAGTCATCGATCACCAGGGTGCCGCCATTGGACTTCATCTGAAACGGCGCCTCATAGAAACGCACGGTCGGGCTGTAGATCAGGTCCATGGTCTCGATGGTCATTTCGCCGCCGACGATCACGATGGGACGTTTGATCTTGACCCAGCGCTCGTCGTAGCGTTCGACGCTCGGTACGGTTGCGGGCTGGTGATTGTGGAGATCGAAGACCTTAATCACCTGTCCATCGACTTCGATCGCGTGGGGGATCCAGATATCGCCGCGCTGGGCCTGATGCAAGGCAACGGCAATGGCGGTTTTACCGTTACCCGCCGGGCCGCTCAGAAAGAGGCTCCGTCTGGAACTGGCCACCAGGCCTAGAGTCTGCAGAGTGGGCTCGGGAAGCACCAGATCCGACATGGCGGTGCGCACCGCGTCCGGATCGACCAAGTCGCGCGCGGCGCTTTGGCGCAGGATCATTTCGGTATAGGCCTGCAACGAGACCGGCGCCGGACCGATATAGGCGTTAATCGCCAAAAGCTGCTGGGCGCGCTGAAAGCCGCGATCTAGCAGGCCGTAACGATTGTTGCCGTAGCTAACCAGGCCGCGGACTTCGACGAACTTCTCGCGATATAGGTGCTGCAGCAGATCCTGGGTAACCGGCAGCGAGAGTTTCATTCTCTCGGCAGCCCTTTCAGTGGTACAATTGGCGTCGGCGTAGACAGTCTTGAGTGCCAGGTCGGCGAGAAAGCCGAAGTCGAGCCCGGTATTCTCCGGTTTTAACGGGACGGGCGGAGTAATATCCGCACCATAGGCGACGATATCTTCCGCCTTACTCATACGACTCAACTCCTGTGCGTATATTTCCCGGCGCCGAACGGTTCGGCTTGGGATGTGCGGCTATAGTCTATTTAGTTTGGCTTTAATTAGCAATATTATTATTTAGAGTAAGATCGTGACCATTCCTGGTCCAATTGAAGCGGCTTCGGGGGTATGTTATAAAAGCTGCGCACGGAAGAGGAAGGTATGAAGCCAGGAATCCATCCAGCCTACAAGACTGCGACCATCACCTGTGCCTGCGGCAATGTGGTCGAGACGCGCTCGACGGTAGGCAATATTCACGTTGAAATCTGCTCCAACTGTCATCCATTTTTCACCGGCAAGCAGAAATTTGTCGATACCGCCGGCCGGGTGGAAAAATTCAGGAAGAAGTACGGCCTCAAAAACTGACCTCAGGGGGCCAGAGCCGATTTGATCCATTAGCGCGAGCGACTTGAAAGGGCAAAGGGGATTTGGCTTTCCTTTGCCCTTTTTTATTTACTTTTTGTTCGACAACGCAGAGAATCCGGTGTGAGGCTCGCGAATCGTCCCTTCGGGCGGGCGAAATTTTTCGCCGCCCGGCAACTGTCCTAAGACACTATGCTCGACAAACTAGCCGAAGTTGAACGGCGCTACCTCGATATCGAGGGGCTGATGTCGGACCCGCAGATGCTCGGTCAGCAAAGGGAGTATTCCAGAATTGCCAAGGAGCGTTCGGAGCTTGAGCCGATCGTGTCGTGCTACCGTGAATGGCGCAAGGTCGAACAGGAGATTTTAGACAACCGCCAGCTACTCGATGAAAGCGATGAGGCGATTCGTGAGTTGGCTAAGGAAGAACTGACCGCGCTGCGGGCGCGCAAGGAGGAGCTTGAACAGAGGCTCAAGATCCTGATCCTGCCCAAAGATCCGAACGATGCGAAGAATGTCATCATCGAAATCCGCGCCGGGACCGGCGGGGAAGAAGCCGCGCTATTCGCCGCGGAGTTATTTCGCATGTACTCCCGTTACGCCGAGTCGCGCGGCTGGCGGGTTGAAATGATGAGTTCCAATCCGACCGGCCTTGGAGGTTACAAGGAGATCATCGCCAGCATCGAAGGGCAAGGCGCTTATAGCCGGCTCAAATTCGAGAGCGGCGTGCATCGGGTGCAGCGTGTGCCCGTGACCGAAGGCTCGGGGCGCATTCACACATCCGCCGTGACGGTGGCGGTTTTGCCGGAAGCCGATGAAGTCGAAATCGCCATCGATCCGAAAGAGATCCGGATCGATGTTTTTCGCTCCTCAGGACCCGGCGGCCAAAGCGTCAATACCACCGATTCGGCGGTCCGCATCACCCATATTCCGACCGGCATCGTGATCTCCTGCCAGGACGAAAAATCGCAGCATAAAAACCGCGCCAAGGGCATGAAGATCCTGCGCGCGCGGCTGCTGGAAAAAAAGCAGGAAGAGCAGCGCAACGAGATCGCCGCGACGAGGAAATCGATGGTGGGCAGCGGCGATCGGAGCGAGCGAATCCGGACGTACAATTTTCCCCAGGGCCGGTTGACGGATCACCGGATCAATCTGACGATCTATCAGCTCGATCGGATCATGGAGGGAGTGCTCGACGAGGTGGTCGAGGGTTTGATCACCCACTATCAGGCAGAAGCCTTGAAGGCGACCTAAAGTGAGCAATTTGGAATACGCTGAATGCGTGACGCCGGGCGCAGCGCTGCGCGGGGCGCTGGGCGGAGCGGCGCAACTGTTAGCAAGAGCGGGCATCGGCACCGCCCGCCTGGATGCCGAGGTGCTGCTCAGTCACAGCTTGGCTATGCCGCGCGAACGCCTGCTCATCGAGCTCGACACCCGGCTCGGGAGCGCACAGGCGAAGCGCTTCGCCGCGTTGTTGGCGCGCCGGCTCGATCGGGAGCCGATCGCCTATATCGTCGGCCGGCAAGAATTTTGGTCCCTCGATCTAGCAGTAAGTCCTGAGGTGCTCATTCCCAGGCCCGAGACCGAGCGAATGGTGGAAGCAGGGTTAACCCTGGCAGCTCAGGCGGCGCCGGGTACGCCTTTACGCATTCTCGATTTGGGCACGGGCAGCGGCGCGGTCGCGATCGCGTTGGCAAAGGAGCTGGCGTCGGCTCAGTTGTACGCCAGCGATAGTTCTCGGCCGGCGCTGGCGATCGCCCGGCGTAATGCCGCGCTCAACGGTGTTATCGAACGAATCAGTTTCTGCCACGGCGATCTGTTCGAAGCGCTCGATGATCGAGCGGCGCCATTCGACTTGATCGTCGCCAATCCCCCTTATATCCAGACCGCCGAGATCGATGGGCTCGCGCCGGAAGTGAGCCGATGGGAGCCGCGCATCGCCTTGGACGGCGGCGCCGATGGGTTGGATTTTTACCGCCGCATCGCCGCGCAGTCGAGACGGTTTTTGGCAACGGGCGGCGCGCTGGTGGTCGAGATCGGCGCCGGGAGCGCGGCCGAGGTATTGGCGATCTTCGGGCAAGCGGGGTTTTGCCGGGATATAGGCGTCTTGCACGATTACGCCGGGCGCGAGAGGGTGGTGACGGTTCGCGACCTGGAGAATTGCCGTCATGCCAACTGAGGCGTACCCGTGGACCGAATCATAATCCAGGGCGGGAAGGCGCTCAGCGGCGAGATCAACGTCAGCGGGGCGAAAAACGCCGCGCTGCCGATATTGATTTCATCGCTCTTGACCGCCGAACCTTGCATCTATGAAGGCGTGCCGCACCTGGCCGATATTCGAACGACTTTGAAACTGCTCTCGGGGCTGGGCGAGAAATGCGACGACAAGAGCTGGCTTGACGGCGCCGAGCAGCTCGGTTTGCAGGCTGAAAAGATCAAGGGTTTTGAGGCGCCTTACGAGTTGGTCAAGACCATGCGCGCCTCTTTCCTGGTTTTGGGCCCGCTCGTCGCGCGCTTCGGCCAGGCGCGGGTATCGACGCCGGGCGGTTGCGCCATCGGCGCTCGACCGGTCGATCTTCATTTAAAGGGGCTCGAAGCCATGGGCGCCACAATCGAGCAGGCGCACGGCTACATCGAAGCGACCGCGACGCGCTTGCGCGGCGCCAAGATCTATCTCGATCTGCCCTCGGTCGGCGCGACGGAAAATTTACTGATGGCGGCGAGTCTGGCCGAAGGTACGACGGTGATCGAGAACGCCGCCAAAGAGCCCGAAGTCGAGGACCTGGCGAAGGCGCTCAACGCGATGGGTGCGCGCATCACGGGGGCCGGAAGCGATATCGTTCAGATCGAAGGCGTCCAATCCCTCAAAGGCATCACGCATCGCATCATTCCGGACCGGATCGAAGCGGGGAGCTTCGTAATAGCCGCGGCACTGACCGGCGGTGACGTGCTGGTCAAAGGCGCGCGGGCGGATCATCTGGAAGCATTCTTGATCAAACTCCAGGAAGCCGGCGTTGCTTTCAGCGCCGGTGCAGAAGGGATTCGCGTTCAGGCTAACGGCAAGATCCGGAGCGTGGACATCAAGACCCTCCCCTATCCCGGCTTTCCCACCGATTTGCAAGCGCAGATGATGGTCTTGCTGGCGGTGGCTGAGGGCGTCAGCGTGATCACCGAGACGATCTTCGAGAACCGCTTCATGCACGCCCAGGAACTCGACCGCATGGGCGCGCAGATCAAGCTCGAAGGCAATCGCGCGGTGGTGCGCGGCGTGCGCGAATTGTCAGGCGCTCAAGTGATGGCAAGCGATCTACGGGCGAGCGTCGCGCTGGTGCTGGCAGGTCTAGTCGCCAACGGCACCACGGAGGTTTCCCGCGTGTATCATCTCGACCGAGGTTACGAGCGGATCGAAAGAAAACTATCTTATTTGGGCGCGCAGATCGTCCGCGTGCCGGGATAGTGCGGTGCAAAGTTCAAGCGTTCACGAGTTTAAAGACGCGGATTCAAAGCCGGCGCAGCCAAAGACTCCCCGGCGGGTGACGGTATGAAAGTCAGGCTGGTCAAGACCGCCGACCCCGCGTTTAAGCCGTTGTTGGCGAAGATCCTCGGGCGGCGCGCCACGCGCTCCGGCGGCGTCGAAAAGCGCGTGGCGGATATTCTCGGACAAGTCCGTCGGCGCGGCGATCGAGCGCTGCTGCGCTATACCCGGCTGTTTGACCACATGCGTTTGACGGCAGCGACGCTCGAGGTCAGCCGTGACGAAATCGATGAGGCCGTCGCTCGAGTCGCGGCGGGCGACTTGCGGATTTTGCGTTTTGCGGCGAAACGGATCCAGGCGTTTCATCGCCGCCAGCTACAAAAGGGATGGCAGTATCGCGACCCTCTCGGCATCCTGCTGGGTCAACGGATCACGCCGCTCCAACGGGTCGGCGTCTATGTGCCGGGCGGTAAAGCGAGCTATCCGTCGACGGTTTTGATGAATGCGATCCCGGCGAAAGTTGCCGGTGTCGGCGAAATCATCATGACCTCGCCCGTGGGGCACAATGGGGCGATTATCCTCGCCGCCGCCCGCGTGGCGGGCGTGGACCGAATCTTTCGCGTCGGCGGCGCCCAGGCCATCGCCGCGCTCGCGTTCGGCACCGAGACGATTCCAAGGGTCGATAAAATCGTCGGTCCGGGTAATATATTTGTCGCCACCGCCAAGCGTCTGGTATTCGGCGAAGTGAACATCGATTCGATCGCGGGGCCGAGCGAAATTCTACTTCTTGCCGATGACTCCGCCGATCCGCGCCATGTAGCCGCGGACATGCTTTCGCAAGCCGAGCATGACGAAATGGCGGCGGCGTTGTGCCTGACCACGTCGATGAAGCTCGGGCAAAGGATCCAGGGCGCCATCGAGGCGCAGCTGCACGGCAGTCGGCGGCAGCCGATCACAGCGCGGGCGTTGCAGAGCTATGGCGCCATCATCGTCGCGCGGAGCGATGGCGAGATGGTTCAATTGGCCGATGCGATCGCGCCGGAGCATATTGAACTGATCGTGAGGCAACCGCAAAAATGGGCGCGCCGGATCCATAACGCCGGGGCGATGTTTCTCGGCCCTTATTCCGCGCCGCCGTTGGGCGATTACTTAGCCGGACCGAATCACGTTTTGCCGACCGGCGGCAGCGCGCGTTTCTTTTCGCCCCTCGGTACCTACGATTTTCTCAAGCGCACGACTGTGATCCACGCCGAAAAGCGGGCGCTCCGAAGTCTGGCGGCGAAAATCACCCGCCTTGCCCGGTTGGAAGGATTGCATGATCACGCCCGCTCGGTGGAGGCGCGGTTCAAAGAGCATGTCTAGTTGCGGATTGGCGAGTTACGCATTCACATCCGCAGAGGTGATGCACAATGGGACGGACGGCTAGGGTCGAACGTAAAACCAAGGAAACCGACATCAAAATTGCGCTGGAGATCGATGGGCGCGGACAGACCTCGATCGAAACCGGCATGCCGTTTTTTAACCACATGCTCGACGCCTTTGGGCGCCATGGACTGTTTAACCTCGAAATTGACGCCAAGGGCGATCTCGCGGTGGATTTCCACCACACCGTGGAAGACATCGGCTTGACTCTCGGACAGGCCTTCAAGGAAGCTCTCGGCGACAAACAAGGCATTCGCCGCTTCGGCCAGGCGAGCTGCCCGCTGGATGAAGCTTTGGCCCAAGTGGTGATCGATCTGAGCGGGCGCCCGTATCTGTCTTACAACGTGAAGCTGCGGCCCGGACGCGTCGGCGACTTCGACACGGACTTGCCGCACGAATTCTTTGCGGCTTTTGCCAATCAGCTGGGTATGAATCTTCATATCGATGTGCCGCGCGGCGAAAATCCGCATCACATCATCGAGGCTTGTTTCAAGGCATTTGCGCGGGCGATGGACTTCGCGACCGAAATCGACGCGCGGGTGGAAGGCGTGCCATCGACCAAAGGCACGCTCTAAATGCATCTCCAGCGCGCAAATTTTTTGCTGCTGCCGCAAAATAGGCGCCTCACGCGGCGCAGCTACGTCACTCCGGTCGAGCGGAACCAGTAAATGATTGCCATTATCGATTACGGCATGGGGAATTTACGCAGCGTGCAAAAAGGACTCGAGCGGGCCGGCTGCGCTGCTTCGGTGACCCGCGATGTCGGCGAAATTGAATCGGCGCGCGGGGTCGTGCTGCCGGGCGTCGGCGCCTTCAGCGCCTGCATGGAAAATCTCGCTAAGTTCGGCCTGATCGAGGCGATTCGAGAGATCGTCCGCGGGCGCAAGCCGTTTCTCGGCATCTGTCTAGGATTTCAATTGCTGTTCTCCGAAAGCGAGGAGTTCGGCAGGCAAGCGGGCCTCGATCTTTTTCCCGGCAAGGTGGTGGGGTTTCGCGCGAGCGTGGATCTGAAGGTGCCGCATATGGGCTGGAATCGTCTGGTCAAGAAAAAGGATTCGCCCTTCTTGGAAGGCATCGCCAGCGGCGACTACGTTTACTTTGTGCACTCGTTTTACGTCGTGCCCGAGGAGCCGGCGATCATCGCCACGACCACCGATTACGGACAGCCGTTCGTTTCGAGTATCGCCACCGATAGACTCTTCGCCTGCCAGTTTCATCCGGAAAAGAGCCAGGAACTCGGACTGCGCATCCTGGCCAACTTCGGACGCTTCGTAGAGAATAATTGAAAATTGAAAATGGAAAATTGAAAATGCTCGAAACGCGGGGACTCCGGAAATTCTCCATTTTCAATTTTCCATTTTCAATTACGTGATCCCATGCTGATCATTCCCGCCATCGATCTCAAAGACGGGCGCTGCGTGCGGCTGTTTCAAGGCGACATGGCTAAGGAGACAGTTTACTACGAAGAGCCGCTGGCTGCGGCACGCCATTGGCGCTCCGAAGGGGCGACTTGGCTGCACGTTGTCGATTTGAACGGCGCTGTGGCGGGGCGACCGGTGCACAGCAAGGAAATCGCTGCGATCTGCCGGCAAAGCGGGTTGGCCGTGGAACTGGGGGGCGGCTTGAGATCGGCGGAGGCGGTGTCGGCCGCCTTGGATTCGGGCGTCTCGCGAGTAGTGATCGGTACGGCCGCGTACAGCGATAGAGAATTTTTTGCCGCTCTGTGCGCGCGGTTTCCCGGTAAAATTATCGCCGGAATTGACGCCCGCGACGGCAAGGTCGCAATCAAGGGGTGGCAGGAAACCACCACGGTAAGCGCGGTCGAGTTGGCGCAACGGTGTGAAGCCGACGGCGCCGCACGGATCATCTACACCGACATCAGCCGCGACGGCACCGGCACGGGCGTGAATCTCGCCGAAACATTGAAAATTGCCCAAGCGGTCAAAATTCCGGTCATCGCCTCGGGCGGCGTGGCGGCGCTGGAGGATATTCGCAAGCTGGTGGCGCTCTCACAGAACGGCATCGAAGCTGTGATTGTGGGAAAGGCGCTTTACGCCGGAGCATTTCGATTGCGCGATGCCCAGAGTTTGGCACTATCTTAAGCAGTAACGAAGAAGGCGCCAGCACTCAAGGACGTATCTTGAGTGATTACGGCTCACCGCTCCTTGCCGATGCGCCACAGGTACAGGGTGTGGTAATGCAGATAGCCGCCGGTTTTCTTTTCCGGCTCGGCGAGCTTGAGGGTCACATCCGGAGGCCAACCCTCGATGCCGAAGTCATGGGCGACGATGCGCGCGCCGGGCTTTAAATATTTTTTAAAGCGCGGTTTCATCGCTTCGTTGAACCAGGGAAGCATGTAAAGCGTAACCACGGTCGCCCTGGAGAGATCCACTTTCATCGCGTCTTCTCTGCGGAAACGGACGAGATGGCTCACGCCGGCGGCTCGGGCGTCTTGCCGCGCTTTATCGATCAACGCGCTGTCCATTTCGATGCCCACCGCGCGGGCGTGGTATTTCTGCGCCGCGCGAATGACGACGCGGCCGTCGCCGCTGCCGAGGTCATACACCACATCGCCTTTTTTGACCGCGGCGAGGTCGAGCATGTGATCGATGACCTCCAGCGGGGTCGGCACAAAGGGGATTTCCTCGCGCGGCCCAACCTGCGCGCCCGCAGCGCCGCTCAAGAGCGTTAAAATGACCGTGGCGAACAGGATGCGAGGCGGTGAACGAGTCATGGGCCAGGGGAGTTTTTTGAATTTACCCGAGAGCCGGCGCGACTGTCAATTTTGCTTGCTTGGGCGTTCGTCGATTGTGCTTTAGGTGAAATTTTGGCTATATGGCTGGATGGAAATGTCCAACAGGAGTAGCAGCCAAAGACGTCCGCCGATCGTTTTGCCATTTTATTACGGCTGGTTAATTGTTGCGCTATGTTTCTTGACCACTTTGACGAGCGCGGGGGTACGCTCGTCGCCTTCGGTTCTGATTCATCCACTGGAAGCGGAGTTCGGTTGGAGCCGGGCCCTGATCGCTTCGGCGATCAGCATGAATTTACTTTTGTTCGGGGTGGCGGCGCCCGTGAGCGGCTGGCTGATCGACCGGTTCGGTCCACGCAAGGTCATGCTCGGCAGTCTGACGCTATTGATTGCCGGCGTGAGCGGCACGGTGGCGATGACCGAATTCTGGCAGTTTTTTTTGGTTTGGGGGGTGATCGTCGGCCTGGGAGCCGGCGGTGTCGGCTCGGTTCTCACTGCGACGATCGGCAATCGCTGGTTCGTCGCACGACGCGGGTTGGCGCTGGGGATTCTCGGCAGCGCGAGTTCGACGGGACAGCTCATCTTTCTACCGTTCTTTATGTGGATGATCGCCAGCGCCGGTTGGCGCATCGGTTCGACAGCTTTGATCGTGCTCGCGATCATTCTGCTGCCGTTATTGTTCGTATTCATGCGCGACGACCCGGCGGAAGTGGGCTTGCAGCCCTACGGCGCAGGCCAGAGCGAGGTCGGCGCGGGAGGGGCGGCTTCGCTGCGCGGTATGTCGGCCAAGAATGCCACGGTTACGGCGCGCGAGGTGGCGAGCCATCCTACCTTTTGGCTGTTGTGCGGCAGTTTTTTCGTCTGCGGCGGCACCGCCAACGGTTTGATCGGCACACATCTTATCCCGCATGAGGTCGAGATTGGCATTCCCCACGTGACGGCGGCGTCGCTGGTCGGCATCATGGGGACCTTGAATATCGTCGGCACGACTTTTTCGGGCTGGATGATTGACCGCATTCAAGCGCACAAATGGTTGGCGTTGGTCTACGCGCTGCGCGGAGTATCGTTGTTGATCTTGCCGTTCGTCAAAGACTTTAGCGGTCTGGTGATTTTCGCGGTCATTTACGGGCTTGACTGGTTTGCCACGGTACCGCCGTCGATGATGATCACGGCGGATACCTTCGGCAAGCAAAACGTCGGCAAGGTTTATGGCTGGATCTTTATGGCGCACCAGATCGGCGCCGCGATCATGGCCTCGGCAGCGGGCGCCGTGCGCGACTATCTCGGTGAATACAATGCGGCGTTTCTGGCCGGCGGCTTTATCGCCATGATCGCGGCGGGCTTGGCGCTGCAGATTAAGCCGAGCGCGCGGGTCGTACCGCCGCCCCAAGTAGGAGCGCAACCTGCAGGCGCATAGTTTTTTTGCGGTTTCGGGTTTCGACTTGGGTAGAAAAGCTTGTCTCGCAAAAGGCGCAAGGACGCTACGTCAGGGAAAAAATGTGACCGACATGGCGGTAGACCGGTTGTCGTCAATCGGATTCGGTGAAGTTCGAGACGCGCCAGCCGTTGTTCTCCAGACGCGCCGTGATGAGCCACTTGCGGGTAAACGCCGTGCCGTCATCTGACTGGATTCGGCCTTCGTAAAGATAGGTCGACCTGTTCGCGCTCTCTTTTTTTTCAATCAAGCTGTAGTTCACGCGCGGCTTCTGAGTTGCCGCGTCGATGGGGTGGCCGGCAGTCAAGCGGATCTCTTCGTTGATTTTGGCCAAAGCGACACTCACGGTGTAGAGCCTGGCTTTGTGCAAGTCAAAATGGACGTAGTGCTGATCGACGAATTCCTCGACAACGCCCTGCGCCGTGTTGAGGTCACGGCCGCAGGCGACAAAGAGAAGGAGCGGCAGTACGATGAGCCCGACAAACTTCATGGCGTCTTACTGTACCCTATTCACCAGCCAATCCAATGTCTCATCCAGCGCTGCGCATCGGTAAGGTTCTCGAAGCGGTCGCTTGACTCTCCGACATAGCTGAAATCAAAACGCAAGGCGTGAATCCCGCGCACGGCCAACCGCTCGGCGCGGAAAATCAGCTTGGCGCTGCTTTTGTCCGATTCCATGCCATGACAAAGAAGCGCCGCCGCGTTCGACGCAGCGGCGGCAAAATACAGCACGCCGACCAGCGTCTCGCCGCGGCAGTTCACAAAAGGGATCGTTTGAGGGCTCGTCATGGGTGCGCGCCGTGTACGTCGAATCGCTACCATAAGCGAAGCCTGGTTAAAATATGGCGCGGGTTGTCAACGAGCCACTCTCCGAGCCTTCGACGGCACCCGGCCATCAGGAGGCATTGCATAAAAAGAATGTTACAATATCGCCATAGGGGGAATTATGGGCGAGCGATCAAGTAAACGAAAATGGCTCATCGGCGGGGCCGTTGCGGTAATCGTTTTAGCCGCCGTTCTGATAGTGGCGCTGCTCAACCTGAACTCGCTGATCGCGCGCAATAAAGATTATCTGCTCCAACAAGCCGAGCAGACCATGGGGCGAAAGCTGAAAGTCGGCGCCATCGAAGCGACGATCTTCAGCGGGTTAGGGGTCAAGCTGATGAATTTCTCCATGGCTGACGACCCGCGCTACTCCAAGGAGGATTTTATCCGCGCTCGGGACCTTCAGGTGATCGTTAACTTCTGGCCCCTGTTGAAAAAAGAGGTGCGGGTCAAAAAAGTCATTTTGCACGACCCCACGATCGTCGTGATCCGCGACAGTTCGGGCAACTTTAACTTTTCGAGCATCGGCAAGAAGGAAACAGCCGCGAAAGACGAAGCCAGGGAAAAGACGGAGAGGCCGGACAGGCGTGAAGCGCCAGGCGCCGTCGAAATAGCCCTGGTCGACATTTCCGGCGGCGATGTCCGCTATATCGACCGAAAAAATGGCACGGATCTGCGCGTTCGCCGGGTTGATCTCAGGGTGGAAGATTTCGAGATGAACCAGCCCTTTTCGGTGCGGCTCGCCGCGGCGCTTTTCGCCGACAAACAAAATCTTGAGTTCGCCGGCAAGTTCGGCGCGCTGCGCGCCGGCATGGATTTTATGCGGCTCGCCCTCGACGGCAAGCTCGACATCGATCCGCTCGATCTCAACCGATTGAAAGCGGCCGCGCCGAAGCTCAAGGACGCGCTTCCCAAAGAGCTCGATCTTGCCGGCGTGTTCCGCGTCAAAGCGTTAAAATTCAAGGGCACGCTGAAAGACCTCGCGCTCGAAGGCGAAATCGAGGGCACGCAAGGCGCGCTCCGTTATGGCAGTTCGTTTCACAAACCGACGGGTGTCGCTTTCGTGCTCGGCGCCGATGCGCGTTACAGCGGAGATCGGATCAGCATCCGCAAAGGGCGGCTTAAGCTCCATAGCGTCGAGCTCGCGACCACGGGCGATATTCAGCTGGGCGACGCTCCAGCGCTAAACCTATCGGTGGATTCCAAGCCGGCGAACCTCGACGGCTGGGACAAGATCATTCCGGCGATCTCCAGCTACGAGCTGGCCGGAACGATGGAGGTCCGCGCGAAGTTGCGCGGTCGGCTCGGCAAGGGGGCCACACCCGAAGTTCAAGGCGTCTTGAATTTAACCAAGGCGAGCGCCAAACCGCCCGGGTTTCCCAAGCCGATCGAGAATCTCGATACCCGGATCAATTTCACGGGCCAGCGCGCCGACATTGGCGACATGACGTTAACGCTGGGTAGCTCGCGCATACGCGTGGCGGCGGCCATCGAGAGGTTTACGCCTTTGACGGTCGCGTACAAGTTATCCACGCCGGAGCTTCGGCCGGCCGATTATAACGCGACCCTTTCCGAGGAGCGCAAGGCGGATGTGCTGCGCAACTTGGTGAGCGAGGGGCAATTGAGCATGGCCGGCGGCAGCGCCACATATCAAGGCAAACTCACTTCGGCGGACGGAACGCTCTACAAGGTCGCCTACAAGGGGCTGGAAACCCAGCTGACGTTGGCGAACCAAATCGCTCATATCAAAAGCTTGCGCGTGAGCGCGCTGAGCGGCTCCATCCAACTGGACGGTGACTATGCATTCAAGGAGCCGGCGCCGCGTTTCACAATCGCTACCAAGGTGCAGGGCATCGACGTGAAAGAGCTCTACAGCGCGCTCGATGCCAAAGCGGAGCGCGACATGCGCGGCCGCCTGAACGCAGAAATGAGACTGGCCGGCAACGGTAAGACCTGGGAGGAAGTGAAACCCACATTACAGGGTCAAGGCGAAGCGGAAGTCCTGCAAGGCGCATTGCTCAATCTCAACATTGCCGAAGCGGCCCTCAACGGGATTACCGGTGTGCCCGGGCTGACCAACTTGATCAATCCGTCGGTGCGGCGAAAATATCCCGAGACCTTCAACGCCAAAGACACCGAGTTCAAAGAATTGAAAATGACCGTTGACGTGAGCAATAGCCGCATGAACGTAAAGAGCCTGCGCATGTCAGCAGCGGATTTTTTCGTTCAAGGGAACGGCTGGGCTGATTTTTCCCGCAGGGTCGATTTTCGCGGCACGTTGAATTTTTCCGATCGATTGTCGGGAGACATCGCTCAGTCGGCGCGCGAAGTGAGGTATGTGCTCAACAATCAAGGACAGCTCGAGATTCCATTCGCTTTGACCGGGCGTTTGCCCGACGTGAAAGTCGTCCCCGATAGCCGCTATCTCGGGCAGATTGTGCAGCGAGGCTTTTTGCGCAAAGGAGCCGAGGAGCTGCAAAACCGATTTCTCGGCGGCAGGCAGCAGCAAGCACCGCAGCAAGCTCAGGAAAATCCCCCTGCGGAGAGCGGTCAAAAGCGGAAAAGCTCCACCGAGGATTTGATCCGGCGCGGCTTAGAGGGGCTGTTTAGGCGTTAAACGGAGTTGCGCAGACGCCGGCGGCCCACACGGTACCCGACACTTCGAATCACTTCGAATCAATAATTCCAGTGGGTGCGCATCCAGTAGCCCGCCATGAACACGGTTGCGCCAATGCCACAGAGGAAATACTCAATGCCGTATTTCGGCAGATAATGAAGCTCCGCAATGCCGATGCCGTAGAGAACCATGATGATGAAGGATTGTCTTATCAATAGGTATATCTTCATGGTGTCCGGCTAGCGCAGAAACTATACCATCGTGCGGCTTGTGAGTATCGGCGAAGCGGGTGCGTTTTCCATGACAGAACGTCCCCGACAAAAGTTCGATTTTGTACGAAAACTCGACCGTCCGTTTTGTCGTTGATCGCTCACAGGCGGGAAATACTGGTTATTGGGCGAAAAGCTGGCGCGTCTTGGGAGGATGCAACAAACCTCAGGGCGCCGGGGTCGAATTTACGACGATTGTGACCATGGCGATGTTGCTTTCGGCGCTGCCGTCGCTGACCTTGTAACTGAAGCTGTCGGCGCCCGTGAAGTTGACGAACGGGACGTAGTCGAACGAGCCGTCCGAGTTTAACATCACGGTCCCGAAGAGCGGTTCAGTGACCAAGATTGGGATCAGGAGCTGATCATCCGCATCGGTGTCATTGGCTAGCACTCCGGGCGCCGCCGCAGTTAAAACCGATCCCGCCATCGCTTCATAAGAGTCGTTCTGCGCGACTGGAGCAGTATTGAAGGCACTCACCGAGAGGACGACCATCGCCACATTGCTGTCGCTCTTGCCGTCGTTTACCAGGTAAGTAAACGTGTCGGTGCCGGTGAAGTGCGGATTAGGCGTGTAGATAAAAGAACCGTCCGGATTGAAGTTGAGCGTGCCGTGACTCGCCGTGGTCACGAGGATGGCCGTCAATGGATCACCATCCAAATCGTTATCGTTTCCCAGGACACCGGGAGCTTCAACCGTGAGACTGTCGTCTTGCATGAGGACATATCCGTCGTTGCGCGCGAGCGCGACGTCGTTGACCGGCGTGACCGTGATGGTGACGGTGGTGGGATGGCTCTGGATCAAGCCGGCGCGAGCTTGGTAGATGAAAGTGTCAGTGCCGCTGAAATGAGGATCTGGCGTGTAGCTGAACGAGCCGTCAGGATTTAGCACCAACGCGCCGTTGGACGTTCCGCTGATCAGCGTCGCTGTCAGCGCGTCGGCGCTTGGGCTATTGTCGTTGCCGAGCACGCCGGGACTATCGACGGTCAGGCTGCCGTTTTCCAACGTGAGATAGAAATCATCGTTGCCGGTGACCATCTTTTGCCAATGGACCTGCGCCAGGGCGTCGCCGCTGTTCTCGTAGTATTCGATCTGAATAAGGTGCTCCCCTTCGCCAATATCGAGGGTAGCATGGTAGGTAGCTCTCGCCTGGTCGATCCAGCTGTCGATGATGAGGGTTCCATTGATCCACGCTCGAATACCGTCGTCGGCCGTGGCAGTGAAATTGTAAATCCCCGAAGTTAAAGGGAAGCGTCCAGTCCAGCGAACGGAAAAATGATCATTGCCGATGCCGGTGGCCGGTGCTGCTGCGCCCCAGTTGTAGTTGATGGCGGGCGTGCAGGCTGCAAACGAGGGGCTGCCGCTAAGCGTCAGGTTGTTGTAGAACTCGGCTAAATACTGACCGTTAGGGCAGCTCAGCGCCTCGAAGCTAAAAGCTTTGGTGAGCACGGCATTGTTTTCCGGAGCGTCGTCGGCATTGCCGGCGCTGCGGGCCCAGACGCCGATCACGTATGGGCCCGGCGAACTCGGCGCAAAGATCAAGTTGTCGCCGGCGCTCCAATCTTGTAAAACGCGCCAAACCGCTCCCTCCAAAACCCACCATTTAAACTGCACCGGCGAGATGCCCCCGAGTGCCGTGGCGGCGAATCTAACTGGGGTATTAATGAACTGTGGAGAATTGAGATCAGAATCGAGCGCCGTCAGTTGCAGCACAGGAGACTGCGGGATTAGCGGAGCCGAAGACGGTGGTGTGATCCGGTTGAAGAGAGCGGTCACAGCCAGATCCGTTTCTATATTGAAGATACAGTCGCCTGTGCCGGTGCATCCGGCGCCGTTCCAACCGGAAAAAACCGATCCCTCCTCAGGATTCGCGATGAGCATGACCAGCGTGCCGCGCGGATAAGGTTCCACACAGTCGGCACCGCAATCGATACCGGGGGAAGAACTCAACACAGTGCCGAAGCCTGAGCCGAACTTTGAAACGCTCAGCACAGTAGCTGTCGTGGCGCAGCCCAGATTAGAAAAATCCGAAATCGCTTCCGCGCTGAAGGCCCGAATCCGATAACAATAGGTCGTTCCTGCTGTCAGGGCGACATCGGTGTAGCGGCTTGTGTTGGCCCCAACAATGGCGATGGTGACGAACGCTGTGCCGGGAGACATGCGCTCGATCTCAAAGCCTTCTTCATTGTCCGAGTTATCGCTCCAAGATAACCTCAGTTGCGCCGCCGGAGATTCGTTGGACAACGAAAAAAGGGCGGCAAAAAAGGCGAGCGTAACGATAAGGACGAGCAACAACTGCTGTTGTTTCATCACGATGTCGAAAATTCCGCTCGTTTACCAACGATGCAGCTTTTGTCCAGATTCCGACATTACTGGCTAATTTCAGGATCTACTTAGAAGTTTGACCGGATGCTTCTATCCTTCTTACGGCGGTTTGTCAAACAGGGTTACTTCAACCGACTAGTCCCCGTATTAAGGCGCTATCGAGGACAAAAACGTCACAGACGCGGTTGCTGGCAGGTGAAGGCTTCTATAGGACGCGGTGGAACCAGAGGAGAGAAAGCAATCCGGAAACTAATGCGGTCAGCGCCGCCGCCGCGGTAAACAGAGCGGTGATTTCCATGTTCTTCTTTTCGAGCAGGAAGCGCGAATTCAGCGACTCGTAAACCTTTTTCAAGTCTTTGGCCGTGCCGGCATAAAAATATTGACCGCGAGTGATGTTGGCGATCTCCTTGAGCGTGGCCTCATCGAGGCGCACGCGCATGGACCACCCTTCAAAACCCAGAGTCTCACCGGCCGGTGTTCCGAAACCAACCGTGAAGACGCGCACGCCGCGATCTGCGGCCAAACGGGCAGCCTCGATGGAGTCGGGCCCGGTGGTCCTTTGACCGTCCGTCAGCAGAATAATGGCTGCAGAGTTATACGAACCCGGAGGCACGGGTTTGAACTCCGGTTTATCTGTCTTGCCGGCCTTATCGAGCGGCGCGCTGCGCGGCGAGCCACGGCCGTAGATGAACGAACTCACCTCGATTCCCGCCTCGGGGAAGATGGTCGCCAGCGCAACGATGATGCCGCTGCCGATCGCCGTGCCGCGTTGCAGCTGGAAACGATCAATGGCAGCGATGATATCGTCGCGATTGGTCGTCGGCACCTGAACCACCGATGCAGTAGCGGCGAAGGAAACCACCCCGATGCGCACGTTGGCGGGTTGCTCCGCGACAAACGCTTTGGCCGCGACCTGCGCGGCGCGAAGCCGGTTGGGTTCGACATCAGCGGCGCGCATGCTGCCGGAAACGTCCATAGCGAGAATGATGGTTTGGTGTTGCGACGGCAGCGTCACGACGGCAGCAGGACGGGCGATGCCGACGATCATTGTGATCAGCGCGACCAATAAGAGCAGCGCCGGGAGGTGGCGGCGAAATCTCTGCGCGCTGCCGATCGCCTCCTTGACCATGCTCAAGCTCGCATACCGGAGCCCGACCGCCTGTTTGCGGCGCAACAAATAGAAATATCCGGCAACGAGAGCCGGCACCGTCAGCAGCAGCCAGAGCATCTCAGGCCAGAGAAACGTCATAACTTCCTCTAAGGTGCTGCGGGAGACTGCCGCCGGCTGCCAGTTGGCCGCGCCGCTTGCGCAGATCGGCGAAACGTAAAATGGCATCGACCAGATGATCGTCGGTCGAAAGCTCGAGCACATCCACGCCGGCCGCGCGGAAAGCCGCGCGCAGCGCTTGTTCGCGCCGGTCGTTCAAGGCAGCGAAGCGTCTTCGGAAGGCGCGATCATGAGTATCAACGAACAACTGCTCGCCGGTTTCGGCATCGGTCATGTAGATGAATCCGAGATCGGGCAGATGCAGCTCCAAAGGATCATAGAGCCGGACGGCGATGATCTCGTGGCGGCGCGCGAGGTGGCCAAGCGGTTCGCCCCATCCCGGGGCGCTGATGAAATCCGAGACCACGAACACGAGTGATCGTCTCTGCATGATGCGAAAAGCGGTGCGTAAAAAGTCGCCCAGATCGGTCGGCCTCGCAGCCGCGCGCTCGGGCTGTGAGAGCATTTTGTGCAGTAAATGGAGAGTGTGGCGCCGGCCGCTCCGCGGCGGAATGACGGTGTCAACACTGTCGCCATAGAATAGCGCGCCGACCCGGTTGCCGTGGCGGCTCAAGAGCCGAGCCAGCACCGTGACGAATTCCGCCGAGACGGAGCGCTTCTTCAGCCGCGAACCGAAATCGACCGAAGGGCTGAGGTCGAGCAAGAACCAGGCGGTGACCTCCCGGTCTTCATTATAAACGCGGACATACGGCGTCATCAGCCGCGCCGTGACGTTCCAATCGATATAGCGAACATCGTCGTGATACTGATATTCGCGCAGCTCGGCCAAATCGATGCCGAAGCCGCGGAACAAGGTCTGGTAATCCCCCTGCAGCAGTCCATCCAAACGACGAATGACGGTCCACTCCAAGCGGCGCAGGATATCTTCCGCGCCGGCGCTACGTACGGATGGCGGCGAGGGAGTCACGCGCATTCACCTCGATCGAACAGTCGGACTCTTGGAGTCGTGGAGTGATGGAGTAACGGGTTCCGGAAATCCAACTCTCCAGTGCTCCAACACGCCATCACTCCACTGCTACGCTCCAGCGGCGGCTTTGACATGGGTTTCCAGCGGCTTGTCGGGAGCCGGTATGTGCTGCATGATTCGCCGGATGAGACGATCCGGCGTTATCCCCTCGGCGAGCGCATCGTAGGTGAGCACTAGTCGGTGGCGGAAGATATCCGGCACGAGATCGGTTAGATCGTCGGGCAAGGCATAGCTGCGGCCGCGCAAAAAAGCCAGCGCGCGGGCGCCTTCGATGAGATGGATCGAGGCGCGCGGGCTCACGCCGTAGGATACGTACTTGGAGAGATCGCCGAGACCGAAGCGGTCCGGATTGCGCGTGGCGGAGGCGAGCCGGACCGCATACTGCTTCAGCGACGGGTCCACATAACCGCTTTGGCAGGCGCGCTGCAGCTCATTGAGTTGCTCGGTTGTCGCCATCGGCACGACTTCGCTGGGCGCGCCGGTCACGCGGTCAACGATGACGAACTCCTCTTCCTCGGTCGGATAGCCGACCAGGACTTTCATCATAAAGCGATCCACCTGCGCTTCCGGCAGCGGATAAGTTCCCTCCGTTTCGATGGGATTCTGGGTCGCCATGACGAGAAACGGCTCGGGGACGCGGTGGCTTTCCCCGGCGATCGTAACCTGGCGCTCCTGCATCACTTCGAGCAACGCGCTTTGCACCTTCGCGGGCGCCCGATTGATTTCATCGGCGAGCAAAAGATTGGCGAAGATCGGGCCCAACGAAGTGGTAAAGTCGCCGGTCTTCTGGTTGTAGATGCGTGTGCCGACCAGATCGGCCGGGACCAGATCCGGAGTGAATTGGATTCTCCTGAACGTGCCGCGCATGGTTCGCGCAAGCGTCTTTACGGTGAGCGTCTTGGCGAGGCCCGGCACGCCTTCGACCAGCAGATGTCCTTGCGCCAGAACGGCTACCAGGACACGCTCGAGGAAATGATCCTGGCCGACGATGACTTTCTTTACCTCATAGAGGATTCGCTCCATCAATGAGGCGACTTCGCTTAAATGATCTCTGCTTTCCATTCTTGATGAGGAGCGACTCAAAACGGCGGTATCCCGGCGGCGGCTGCGGCGTTTTCGATCGGTACAGCGAAGCCGATGCCGACGAAAAACCGCTCGACCGTCGGATTGAGGATCGCCGTGACGATGCCGACAACCTCACCGTCGGCGGTGACGAGCGGCCCGCCCGAACTGCCGGGGTTGACCGCGGCATCGAACTGGATGAGGTTGGTCAACAGGCGTTGCCCTTCAGGGGAGCGAAATTCGCGCCGCAGGCCGGAGACCACTCCCGCCGTCGCCGAAGGGCCGATACCGAACGGGAAGCCGACCGCAACCACCTGCTCGCCCAAAGCGAGATTGGCCGTCGAGCGCATGGTCGCCGCAACCAGATCGTCGGGAATCGTTTCGGCCCGCAGCACAGCGAGATCGTGTTCGGGCTGTACACCCGTGATCGTGGCGTCGGATTCGAGCCCGTCCGCAAAGACCACCTGCACTCGCTTGGCGCCGTAGACCACATGGAGATTCGTCAGAATCACGCCCTTGTCTACGATGACGACCCCCGTGCCGACGCCCTTTTCCGCGTATTCGCCTTGCTTATTCGGTTCCAAGCGGCGCACGCGAACGACGGCCGGTCGAATAACTTCATAAGCCTTGGCTGCCGCCGACGGAAGCGTGTTGTGCTGCAACGCATGCAACACCGCGGCATTAATATCCTCTTGAGTAAGCTGCCGTGTCGAAGGCGTGGTCAAGGCATTGGTCAGGACGACGAGCAGCGCGAGCAAAACGGCGGCTCCGACCCAAAGCGGGCGTTCATAACGGCGGCAAAAGCTTCGCCAACGCGGCGTCCGTTGCGGCATCGGCGCTGGTTCCGGCGGGTTCGAAGGCGTCGAAGCGATGCTTTTCGGTTGATTTGCGCCGTCGATCGAACTTGGCCCGGTCATTCTCGCCGGCCGGCTCGAGCTGTAAAGGGGATCTTTTCGCATGAGCGTCCAATCCGCTTCAGTGATGGAAGAAAAACAAAAGCGTATACCTTCTCTCTATCGCGATTAGAGCCTCAGGTTAAGAACTGCGCAAAAAAAACTTGAACTAAGTCGCATGGCGTCCGATAAAATCCAAGACGGCGCGGTTGAAAGCATTAGGATTTTCCCAGTACGAAGAGTGGCCGGCTTCTTCAATGATCACGACTTCGCAGTTGGGGATATGTCGCGCCAACATACGGGTAATCGACGGCGGCGTCGAATGATCGGCCGGACCGCTCATTAGCAGCGTGGGCACTTTTAGTGTCGCGAGCTTTTCCGGAGTGACTACGTTGGCGACCTTTTGCCGCGGTCCTCTCTTGGGAATCGATTTGCGGTTGAGCTCGCTCCAGCGCTCGGTACCTTCGGGATTGGCGGCGCGATAAGACGGACCGAGCTCCCAGAACCAGCGCGGCAGCTCTTCTTCTTCCTTCGGTCTGATCTTGGCGGCGATGTCCGCGATGTAGCCGTTTCTCGCCGCGAGATTATTGCTGCAAACGGTCAAGCTGAGCAGTCTTTCCGGATGTGAGAATGCGTAGTCAGCGGCAACGCTGCCGCCGGCGGCGCTGGCGACGGCGTGGAACTTGCCCACTCCGAGGACATCCATCAGGTTGTGCAAATCCTCCGCGCCGCAGCCGGGGTTTTCCTCCCGGGCCATATCCGAACCGTAATGATTGCGCCGCGAATAGGCGATCACGCGGTAGCCGGCTTTGGCGAAGACCGGCTGCTGGTACAACCAGATGAGAGCGCTGCCGGTGGCAGGATGGAGGAACACGACCGTCGGCCCATCGCCCCCGGTATCCCAGTACCAGAGCCTTGTGCCGGGCAGTTCCGCGAGACCCTCTTCTGCCGGAACCTGTTCGGGAATCGGCACGGGAATCAGCGGGTCGTCGAGTGTGGATGTCGTCGGACTCATAGTCATCTCCTTTTCACGAATCTCTTCTTTTCAGAAAAGGGGATCGCTTGTCAATTGCTGGTAGCACTCGAAAACGGACTCAAGCGGCCGGCCCAACTCCGCTGGTTTGAAACGTCTTGCCTTATCTTTGCCGCTTTTTGGCGGAGCTTTGGCTGGGTATGCGCTTGACTCATAAAAACGATCTTTACCGTGCCGTACCGGCGGAGCGCTGCGGGATCGAGCACCGCCTTGCGGCAGGCGATCTCAAAGGCCGCGCCGCAGAATGTATTCGTAGAGGCCCATCAAAGGACCGACGGGCCGGCGCGGATCCGATCCGTTATACCCGTCCATCACGGCAACCCGCCGTCACAAAGCGAACAGCCGTTTCGCGTTGGCGTAGAGAATTTTTTCTTTGACCTGCGCAGACAATGACGGATGGTTGCGCAGCTGCTGTAGATTCTCGGGAAACTCGCAGTCCCAGTGCGGGATGTCCGAAGCGTAGAGAAAATGGTCGGCGCCGACATAGTCGATGGCGGCCGGCAGCTGCGACTCGCCCGCCTCGATGCTGAAATATACTTGTGATCGGCGCACGAGTTCGCTCGGTTTCATCTTGAGCAGCGGCATTTCGAACTCGGCGCGCTTCTCCCAGTGCTCGTCGAGGCGGTCGAGATAGTAGGGCAGCCAAGTGGCGCCGATTTCCAGGAAGGCCAAGCGCAGCTTGGGGAAACGCACCGGCACGCCCTGGCAGATCATGCTGGTGAACTGCAGCAGGATACCGGCGGTAAACGCATAGGCATGGACTTCGGCGAAAGTCCCCAAACCCTCAGCGCCGAGCTCGCGCGACCAGCTGCGCGTGCCGTGGACGCCGAGAACCGCGCCGCACCGTTCAGCCGCGGCATACACCGGATCGTAAAAAGTATCGCCCAAGGCCACCGGCAAGCCTACCGGTAGGATCTCGAAGCCGATGAGCCCCTGTTCTTTGACCGCGCGCTCCAGCTCCTCCGCCGCCGCTTGCGGCGAGCGCATCGGCAAAACGCCAACGCATTTGACCCGCCTGGAGTGAGCGTTGTACTCGGCGGCGAATTGATCGTTGCAGGCGCGCGCCACGGCGATTTGAAAGGGTAGCTCCTGCAAGCGCACCACGCTGCCGGAGCCGGTGGGAAAACATACGGCGTACTCCATCTGGTGCTGATCGAGAATCTCGTCCCAGCGCCGCACTTGCTCGCGCGCCGGCAGCTTGCTCCAGGTCCGCTCGCTGACAAAGTGATCGAACATGTAATTGTCCCAGGGTTGATCGCCCGGCCTGAGCGCCGTCGAGCGCTTGTTCCATGGAGCGGGTAGGTATTTGCGGATATCGCTCTCCTGCTCGATGACGTGCCCGTCGGCATCGATGGCGGTAAGGTTGGCCATGTTCACTCCTCCTTCTGGAAAGGTCGCGCCGAAGAATCTCTTTGCACACCCTGGCGCCTTCTACCACGTTCGAATCGTGCTCTGCCAGCGCCCTGCCGATTGCAAGCGGCAGCTGGCGATCGTGGAGAGGGTTGGCAGGGCGTTTGGAGTTGTAGTAGGTTGCGGCGAGTGAAGGGGGTGACATGATGCGATTTTTCAGGTTTTGCTTGGTTGCCTTGGCGATCGGCACTCTTGGCGCGCCGCTCTATGGGCAGGAGGATTTGAAGGACAAGACGCTGACGTTCATCGTCGGCTACTCGCCGGGCGGCACTTACGATCAGTATACGCGTTTGTTGGCGCGCCATATCGGGAAGCATCTGCCTGGCAACCCGGCGCGCATCGTTGAGAACATGACCGGGGCGGGCGGCATCATTGCCGCCAATCACCTTTACAACCGGGTCAAGCCCGATGGACTCACCATCGCCGCTTGGGCATCGCCGCTCATTTTGCAGCACATCATGGGCAACGATGCGATCAAGTTCGACGGCCGCAAAGTGGGTTGGGTCGGCATTCCCGGTCCCTACGACACCGCCTGCCATTTCAACAGCCAGAGCGGCATCAAAACGATGGACGATTGGATCAATGCCAAGCGGCCGATGAAGATCGCCTCCATCGGTCCCGGGACGAGCTTGTCCGACGTGCCGAAGCTCTTAAGAGCCGCGCTTAACCTGCCCTTGGAGATGGTCGAAGGCTATAAAGGCGGCGCTGAGGCGCGCATTGCGGTGGAGAGCGGCGAAGTCGATGGACTTTGCGCCTCGTGGCAGGCGACGAAGGTGAGCTGGCGCAGCCAGATGGAGGCCGGCAAAATCCATGTGGTTTTGCAGGCGACATTCAAGTCTCATCCGGATCTTAAAAAAGTGCCGCTGGCGATCAACTACGCCAAAAGTGAGGAAGCGAAAACTTTGCTCCGGGTGGCTGATAACGTGCACGTTTACCAATTTCCGTTCTCGGTGGCTCCGGGCACGCCGCCGGATCGTTTGCGCGTCCTGCAGCAAGCATTCATGAGAACTTTCAAGGATCGCGAACTGCTTGCGGAAGCAAACAAATCTCAATTGGAAGTCGCACCCATCGACGGGCCGACGACAGCCAAGACTTTCGCGAGTTTATATGAATTGAATCCGGGGCTCATCGCCAAGTTGAAAGAGCTCCTGATTCCGAAGCGGTGAGGGCGACCGGACGGTCGCCCTCACAGCCAGAACCAATGAAAAAAGTCGTGGTTACCGGCGGCAGCGGGCGATTGGGACAGTTTGTCATTCGCGATCTGCTGGCGCACGGGTATCAGTTGCTCAGCCTAGACCGAACCCCGCCGCGGGAAAAGCTTTGCATGAGCTGGCTGGTCGATCTGCGCCAGTCGGGCGATCTCTTCGAGGCGCTGCGCGGCGCTTATGGCATTATCCATCTGGCCGCTTATCAGGCGCCGAATCTCGCGTCAGACTCGGAGACGCTCAGCAATAACGTAGCGGCCAGTTACAACGTGCTGCGCGCCGCCGCCGATATGGGCGTGAGGAAAGTCGTCATGGCATCGAGCACGGCCGCTTTCGGATTCATCTACGCGCACAAACTCTGGGCGCCGGAGTACCTGCCGCTCGACGAAAATCATCCGTCGCGGCCGCAGGATTGCTACGGTCTCTCCAAAGTGCTCGGCGAGCAGATCGCCGATTCTATCGTCTCGGTGCACAAGCAAATGACGGTAAGCAGCTTGCGCTTCCCGGGCGTGAACTTCGACCTTAGCTATGAAAGCTTTCGCGAGCGCTGGCGCAAGCCGGCGACGCGGGCGAGCGGCTTCTGGACCTACATCGATGCGCGCGATGCGGCGACCACTTGCCGGCTGGCCCTGGAAGCGAGCTTCGCCGGCCATCAAGTATTCATCGCTTCGGCGCCGATGAACTGCATGATTCAGCCAACCTCGCCGCTGGTGAAAGCATATTTGCCCAAGGGCGCGAAGATCAAAAAAGTTTCCGGCACACACTGGAGCTGCGTCGATTCCACCAAGGCGCGGCGGATGTTAGGATTTAAGCCGGAGCATGTCTGGCAGAACTACCTGAAAGTAAGTAGTCAAGAGTGAGGAGTCAGGAGATCGGGGATACCCCTTACTCTCACTGGTTACTCCTTACTGTTCCCGAGGAGGTTTTTATGGCGAGCTACACCGTGATCGATGCTGACGGGCACGTGCGCGAGTCGCAATCCGGGCTGCGCGAGTTTCTCGAACCGCGCTGGCAGCGGCGAAATCTGTTTCCCAACGACGAGTGGGACCGCGATCTGCATGGCAAGCTCGGGCAGAAGCCGGAAGGGCCGGAAGATCAATTGGCGGCGATGGACCAGGACGGCATCGACGTCATGGTGCTGTATCCGACGGCGGGCTTGCACGTGAGCGCGCTGCACGAAAAGGACTACGCCACAGGAATTACGCGCGCGTACAACGATTGGCTGTTTCACTTCTGCAAGAAAGATCCGGCGCGGTTGAAGTTCGTCGCGCTGCTCGCGCCGCAGGATCCGAAGGCCGCGGCCGAAGAGCTCAAGCGCGCGGTGAACGAGCGCGGCGCGGTGGGCGGCGTGCTGCCGACCTACTTGCCGCAGTTGCCCGATCTCGGCGACAGCTATTATGATTCGATCTACGCGGCGGCGGAAAGCAGCGGTGTGCCCATCGGCTTTCATACCGGCACCTCCGCCGATTCTCTCGGCGGGCAGCGGTTTCGCAAATTTCTTTCGGCCCATACCATCGATCATCCGGCCGAACAGATGATGGCGTTGATCGCGACGATTATCGGCGGCGTGTTCGAGCGCTTTCCGAAACTCAACATCGGCTATCTCGAATCGGGCATCGGCTGGGTGCCGTATATGATGGACCGCCTCGACGAAGAAGTGGAAAAACGCGGCGCCGTCGAAGCGCCATATTTGACGCGTCTGCCGAGCGAATATGTGAAGAGCGGGCGCATTTACTTCGGTGTGGAGTGCGAGGAGAAGACGATTCCCGACGCGATGCGCTGGGGTCTGGAGGAGACGGTTCTCTATTCTTCGGACTACCCGCACTGGGACGGCGATTGGCCGCACACGGTGAAAAGCATCCGGGCGCGTCAAGATCTGTCGGACGCAATCAAGAAAAAGATGCTGCACGATAATGTGGCGCGGTTTTACCGGTTGGATTGACAGGCGTTCAGAATTTCTCGCGCAAAGAGCGCCAAGGTAGGAGAAGCCATTTTCCTTTACGGTCTCTGCGAGCTCTTATGAAAATAGATTCTTACCTTACTTTTTTGTTCGACAGAACGACTAAAACAAAAATCCCCCTCTTTCCCTCCTTTGCTAAAGGGCGATGAAAGGAGGATTTTCATGCGCTGTGTTGTAGCGGCCGGTACATGACTTACTTTGCCGGGCTAATCTGAGGAGAAAGCATGATCGTTGTTTCGAATCGGATTCAAGTCGCCAAAGGGCACGAAGCGGATTTCGAAAAACGCTTCGAAGGGCGGGCGCGGCTGGTCGAGAACATGGCGGGCTTCATACGACTGGAGATTCTCCGGCCGGTGCAAAGCGATTACTACATCGTGGTGACGCACTGGCAGGATGAAGCTTCCTTTCGCGCCTGGACCGATAGCGCGGAATTCAAAGAGGCGCACCGCAATCGCCCGCCGGCGGAAATTTTTGCCGGCCCCAATGTGTTCGAGATGCATGAAGTGATTGAGCGAGCGGAGCGATCCGGCGGCGCGCCTTCACCCTGATCCGCTCGCGAGCTGGCCATGTTCGAAGTCAAACAATACTCGCCGGATCGCCTGGAAGAATGCGTGACGCTGTTGGCGGAGGCTTTTGTCGAGAGCCCGCTACACCGCGCTGCTTTCGGCTGCGGGCGCATGGATCAAAATCGATCATTTTTTCGCATCGGGCTGCGGCAGATGTTTTTCGGCCAAGCCTTTGTGGCGCTTGCCGATGGCGCGGTGGGCGGCTACGTTCACTTCCGCCCGGCGCCGGACTGCATGCCCGCGCCGGAGCAGGTTCCGCAAGCCGCGGCGACGCTACTCAAACCGCTCGGCGAGGCGATTCCGCAAGTAGTGCGCTGGTATAGCCGCTGGTGCCGCATGGATCCCGACGAGCCGCATGTTCATCTCGGCCCCATCGGCGTAGCGCCAGGGCTGCAGCGGCGCGGCGCCGGCAGCGCTTTGATGCAATGTTATATCGAGCATCTGGCGCGCGAAAAGGCCGCCGGTTATCTCGAAACCGACCGAGCGGAGAATGTCGAGTTTTACCAAAAATTCGGGTTCGTTGTCTTGCGCGAAGAGGCGCTCATCGGCACGCCGGTGTGGTATATGTGGCGGCCGAGGGAGTAGCGAGCAGCCCCTCACCCCGCCTTCTCGCACTTTTCATGGGTGAGGGAGCGCTGATTTTACCGCTTTCTTTCGGGTCTTTCCTTCATCTCAGCGTCTGGCTGACTCTCTGAGCGAAGCTGAAATCGAAGGCTTGGGATGGCAAGACGGGCTGCTTCGGTTTGATCTGGGCCGATGCGTCGGCGATCATCTGGCGCTGGATCTCTTCGCTGACGGTGCCGTTTTCGAGCAGCGCAGGGGCGGCCATATCGTAGGTGCGCGCGGCGATCTTCTCGGGATCTTTGCCGATATCCAGCCACGGCCCTTTGAGGAAGTCGATGCCGTATTTTCTATCGGTTTTGATCAAGCGAGTGGCGCGCAGCATGGCCCGCACGACCTTGGTCACGAGTTCCGGCTGCTCCGTCAGCATGGCAGTCGTCGTCGCAAGTCCCCCCTGGACGGCTTGGTAGACGTCGCCCGCGGCGACCAGTTTGCGAAAACCTTCATCCTGCGCGGTGAAGGTCAAAGGCATCTGCAGGGGAGCGGCATCGATGACCTTGGCCTTGAGCGATAAGTAAGTCACATGGCTCGGCCCGGTGGCGAGAATCGCCACCTCCTCCTGGGGAATCTTGTGTACCTGGAGAATCCGGCGCGCGAGGATCTCCGCCAGAGAGCCGACGCCGCCGGTGCCGATTTTTTTGCCGCGCAATTGTTGCACGCTGGTGATGCTCGGCTGTGAAATGAGATCAAAAGAGGGCCGATCGGTAACCGCGAGGATGACCTTGATGTCGGCGCCGCGGACGGCGGCGCTCACGGCGCTGCCGGTTGCGGAAGCGAATTGGGTGCTGTTGCCGAGAGTGGCCTGAATCGTCTGGATCGCCTGCATGACGATCAGCTCGACGTCCAAACCTTCCTCGCGGAAAAAGCCGCGCTCCTTGGCGACGAAGAACGGCATCGAGGTGGTGCTCCGCGCCGCCAGCCCCATGCGGACCCGAGTGAGTCTTTCACCGCTCTCGGCGCCGAAGAGGCGCGGCGCTGCGACATCTAGTAGACCGGAAGCGAACAGCGACACGACGGCGAATTTTCCGATCCGACGCATGGTTTCCCTTCCTGCCGGCGAGTTGCGCTCAGGCTCTGCTAGCGCGGCGGCAGAGGCTTTTCCCCATTGATTAACTTAAAGAGTCCGATGGTCTCCGGGTCGCGGGGGATCGAACGGATGGTCTCCTGCTGCGATTCGGGAGTCATCGGACTGACCTCGTCACTGGTGATCTTGCGGTATTCTTTTTGAAACTCGGGGTCGCGAAACGTCTTGTTCATGCCTTCACGGAGCAGTTGTACCTGTTCGTTGGGCGTCCCCGGAGGAATCAAGAAGGGCGTTCCCACCTGACGGGTGGAGCGGATCAGGCCCAGTAAACGACGCTCTCTTTCGGATTTCGCAAAAGTATCGATTTCCGGCAGGTGATCAAAAAGCGGGTCCTTGTCTTCACGGGGGATCTTGAAAACCGCGAGGATGTTGAACGGTGCTTTCTTAAACGCGTCCGGGAAACGGCGCATCACTTCGGCGGTGTTGTTGCTGCGCGCATCCAACTCGCCCCGCTCGATGGCCAGATCGACTTCCACGGAGGAATAGCCCAAGCCGAACCGGGGATCCTTTAGACCGAGCAACCAGGCAAAGCTCCGGCCAAACGTGTAGGTGGTATGGCCGATGGAGGTGGCGCCGATGCGGAGCCCGGAATACGACTGCAATTTTTCGATGTTGGTGAGGCCGAGTTCCTTTCTCACCAGGAACGCATAGTGAAAGGCGCTATCGGTGGCGCCGAGCCAGATGAATTTATCGATATCGTATTGAACGCCGCTTTCGCCGAGCACGGCGCTCGTGACGATGCCGCTGCTGACGTGGCCGATGGTCAGCCCGTCCGGTTTGGCGTTGTTGAAGAGATAATTAGCCGCCTTGCGGCCGCCGCCGCCGTCCATATACTCGCTGACGACGGTGGGATTGCCGGGAATGTATTTTTTCAAGTAGGGCGCGACCAATTTCACCCGCGTATCTCCGGAGCCGCCGGGATTGCGACCTTGAATGAGCCTGATGGTCTTGCCCTGATAGTAAGGCGTCTGGGCGTGGGCTTGCGCGCTCAAGCCGATGATCATCGCGAGGCCGAGAAGCCACCTCGTGAAATTTCCGATAGTCATTTTGCCCTCCTAGGCTTCCGCTTTTTAAGCTAATAATCTGCGGACGATATTCTATATAGATTGGCGCTTGACGCAATAACCTATTTTTGATGTCCGTTTCGGGCACGCTTTAAATCCCTCGCCCTCGGATCGGAGTCCGGCGCCAAGCTGGCGCGCTACCTCCTTGGGGTACTTTTAGGATATGAAGGGGGAAGTTTAATAAAGGAGGGTCATTTCGATGGCAAAAACAACGCTTAATCCGGACGGCTTGCCGGCGCCGCGCGGCAGTTACAATCTCGTCAACATCGCCCAGCCGGGCCGGATGGTGTTTATCGCTGGCCAGACCGCATCGGATCATGACGGCAAAGTCGTCGGTGTCGGGGATGCAAGTGAGCAGACGCGCTTTATTCTCGGCAAGATCAAACGCGCCGTCGAAGCCGCGGGTGGAACGATGAGCGACGTCGTGGCGCTGAACGTGTTTACCACGGACGTGCGCAATCACCGCGCGATCAATGAAACGCGCCGTGAAGTTCTGGGCGGTAATTTTCCGACCAGCACGATGGTGCAAGTGGTCGCGCTGGCGCGCCCGGAGCTACTACTCGAGATCAACGCGACGGCGGTGATCGGGTGAGCGCGCCATGGCCGCAATCGAATTTCGGAATGTCTCGCGCAAAGAGCGCAAACGGCGCCAAAGAAAATAAACTCGGGTTTCCGACCCCGGCGTCGTTCGCCTCCTTGGCGCGCGGCACGGCTTCATTGCAGCACGTCGAGATATTTAAGTCCCGATGCGGTGTTGAAAATAACCACCTCGTCGTCCGGTGCGATCCATCTATTTTCAACCAGACGGCGAAGCGCGGCAACGCAAGCCGCGCCTTCGGGACAGAAAAAGATCCCTTCGGTCCTGGCGACGCGCCCCACTTCGTGGAGCATTTCCTCGTCGCCGACGCTCAAGGCCGTGCCGCCGCTCTGGCGAATGGCACTGAGCATCAGGAAGTCCCCCACCGCTTGAGGCACGCGCAAACCGGAGGCAACCGTGCGGGCATTGTGCCAGGGCTCAGCGCTCGACTTATGCTCTTCGAACGCTTTGACAATCGGGGCGCAGCCACGCGCTTGCACCGCGACCATGCGCGGGCGGGCGCTCTTTATCCAGCCCAATTCCTCGAGTTCACCGAAGGCTTTCCACATACCGATCAAACCCGTGCCGCCGCCCGTGGGATAGACGATTACGTCGGGCAGGCGCCAATCTAATTGTTCGGCGATTTCGTAACCCATGGTTTTCTTGCCTTCGACTCGATAGGGCTCTTTCAGAGTTGAAAAATCGAACCAGCCCTCGGCCGCTTTCCTCTCGGCAACCATTCGGCCGCAGTCGCTGATCAGACCATCGACTAATGTGAGCTTGGCGCCGTACTGCTGGACTTCGATCTGATTGGCAATCGGCGTGTCGCGCGGCATGAACACATGGGACTCGATGCCGGCGCGCGCGGCATAAGCGGCAAAGGAACCGCCGGCGTTGCCGGCTGACGGGATGGCGGCTTTTTTGACGCCGAGTTCCTTTGCTCGTGAGATCGCCAGTGAAAGTCCCCGGTCTTTGAACGAGCCGGTCGGGTTTTGCGCTTCGTCTTTGATCCACAGTTGGCGCAGGCCAATTGCCGCGGCGAGTTTTTTTGCCGGCAACAGCGGCGTGTAGCCTTCGCCCAACGAAATTAGGTTGGCATCGTCTTGTAGCGGCAGAAGCTCGCGATAGCGCCATAGGGAGGAAACTCGACCTGCAAACGATGATTTTGCAATTTCTGCTTTCGCTCTTGCGAGATCGTAGCGAACCAGCAGCGGCGCGCCGCAGGGGCAGAGGTTCAGCAACTCGCCAAGCGCGAAATGATTACCGCAGCGCGCACAAGCAATTTGCTGGGTAAAGGACATTGAAAAAACCAATCCGAGCACGATAACGTGTCCGAACTCCCGACCCTGCAGGCTGTGCGATGGAGGCTCCCGATACTTGCGCGCGTCGCCAGTTTATCGCGACGGCAGTGGATCGGCGCCGGCCAGTTTCTGATAGAGCTGCACGACTTCCTTGTCGCGCGGCAGCTCCTTGATCGAGCGTTCAAGTTCCTCGCCGGTGAGCGGCGCGGGTTCATCGCCCATGAGCTTTTTGAATTCGCCGGGAAATTCCGGATCGGCGAAGGCCTTGCGCATGGCTTCGCGGATGATCTGAACGCGATCCGCCGGTGTACCGGGCGGAAAAATATACGGCCAGCGCGGGTATTGAAAGGCGCGAAACATGTCGAGGAGTTTCCTCTCGGTGTCCGTTTTAGCGAAAGTATTGTAGTCCGGCAGATGCGCAAAGGCCGGATGGTGGCGGCCCTTGGGCACGGTATAGGTGGCGTGAAGATGGATCAGCTTTTTGGCGATCCATTCCGGTTGCTCGATGACAAAGCGCGCCGCTCCGGTGGCGTGGGCGTCAAGCTCGCTGCGCGAGAGGGCGATGTAAATCTCCGGACCCGTAAAGCCGGTGACAAAACGCGGCTCTCTTAAATTGAGCAGGTAAGCGATGAAACGGCCGGCGACGTAAACCGGATGGCCCACGGCATGGGCGCCGAAACGAAGGCCGCGCGCCGCCTGTAGTTTGGCGATCGAATCGAGTCCCAGGTCGCCTTTGGTGTAAAAAACGTAGGGATCGCCGCTGTCGGTGGAACCAAGATAAATAAACTTATCGAGATCGTAATTGCTGCCGGGGAGACCGAGAATCGGCCCGACCACCAGCCCCGCGCCGATGGAGCCGATGGTCAAACCGTCGGGCTTGGTGGAACTGTAAATGACGTTGGCAGCCTTTCGGCCGGCAGCGCCTTCGATGAATTCGACCGTAACGTGGGGCTTGCCGGGAATGTGTTTTTCGAGAAACTTCACCAGCGCCCGGGTCTGAAATTCACCGGAGCCGCCCGGGCCGCCGCCGCGGATGACCTTGATCGTCTTACCTTTGTAAAAATCTGCTTGGCCCCGTACGCTTGCCACCGGCCAAATCGTCAGAGAGCCGAGCGCGAGCGTTGCCAAGAAAATCCGGTACCGACTCGCCATAAAGCACCTCGTCAAGAGCGGTCTTACCGCCGGGTGTCGCCGTTCGGAACAAAGCATGAATGGCTCGGCGAGATCAAGGGGTCCGATGATCGGCGCGTGATGGGATTGTCGGCGGCGGGCGATGGTGATTCGGCGCGCTATTAGCCACCAGTCCCCGCCGCCGGCCGGGGTTGCCCGGCATGAACGGCTCTTCAGCCGTACGCCGGAGCGCAGTGAGCTTTGATTAACTTGCGTCGACGGCCTTGTAGGGCAGCCGCTTCATCTTGGTCGTGTTTTTGCCTTCGATGCGCAGCAACCCGGTAGCCGCGGTGCGCTTGGGCGAGTGGACATCGCCTTCGTGATAAATATGCGCCATGCCCGGTTTGAGGGTGTAGACGCGGGCGCGCTTTACTTTGCCCGGCTTGCCTTCAGCAGGGCTTTCGAGCACTTGCCAGTCGCTCATTTGCGTCTCGCCCCAGGCCTGACCGTAGATCGCCCAAGAGCTGCCGTGATCATGCGGGTTGGCTTCGCGCGCTTCGCGGTTGACATGAGCACAGACGCAGAAGCCGAGATCGGCGTCTTCATAGATGACCTGTCGTTCGGGGGTATTGTCGTTGATGTAGGCGGCGATGAACTTTTCATCCCTCAGTGCGTCCTGGACGAGGTCGCGAACTTGCTCTCGACCGGCGCGGCCTGGGTCGGCGCTTAAAATCCGCTTGCACTCCGCGGCAAATGATTCGAGCGTAAAAGACATGACGAATCCCCTTTCAGACGAGATGGTTCCGTTCTAACAAAGCTCGGTCTGCGCCGTCAACCGAGCGGCCAAATTCAAAGTCGACTCTCGATGCCAGATTCACTGGCCGAGGACTTTCTTCATCCGTTCGATGACCGGCGGTGGTTGAGACATCACCTCTTTGGCCAGTTTGGCGAGTTCTGCGCCGCCCACCGGATCCCATTCGTAACCGCGCTTTTCCGCTTCGACCTTGAGCAACGGATCGTTGAGAGCGCTCAAAAATGCACTCTGAAGCGTTTTTAATCGATCGGAAGGCACACCCGCCGGCGCCACCATCGGCCGGCCGAAACCGCCGCCGGCAAGAATCACCGCGGCGACCCGGCGCGCCTCGTCGGGAGTTTTGTATTGGTCCATTAATTCGTAAATGGTCGGCGTATCCGGCATGCGCGGGCTGCGTTTTTTCGTGGTCTGAACCAGGATCCTGACGAAATTGTTTTTGCGCCAGGTATGAAACGGTTCGCGGGCGAAAAAAGATTCGATCGTCATGGCCCGGCAATGTATTTCACCCTTTTCCACCGCCAAATCGATGGGGCCGCCGCCTTGATAGCCCAAGACAATGGTGAATTTAGCGCCGAGCGTTTCGTCAAGCAGTTTAGGCAGATAATAGCCAGTACCCGTAGGGCCGCCGGAGCCGCACTTCGGCGCCTCCGGGTGACGCCGAATGTCTTCGATGCTTTGGTAGGGGGAGTCGCTGCGCATGTAAAGCAGGTGATCGCTCGGCGACGGCGAGCCGATGAAGGTGTACTTGCCCCAATCGTATTGGACTTCCTTGCGGCCGACGAGCTGGTCAAAATAGAGCGTCGGCGCGATCCAGCCGAGGGTGAGCCCGTCGGGTTTGGCCACGTTGTAGACGTAGTTGGCGGCGATCATCGAACTCGCGCCGGGCATGTTTTGCACGATAAAGCTGGGATGGCCGGGAATATACTTGCCCATATGCTGCGTGACCAGACGGGGCCAGAGATCGTTCACGTCGCCGGCCGGATAACCCGTGACGATGCGAATCGTTTTCCCCTGGTAAAAAGGCGTCTGAGATTGCGCCGGTGAACTTGCAGCCATGATCAAAATCAAGAAGGCGAGCCAAAGCTTCATGTCGATCCTCCTACGAACAGCTTTGCTAGTCGGACAGACTCTTATTACAAAGCCGAACCAGGGGTCAATTGCGGCATGGCGCCTTGACGTCGGCACGACGATGGTGATAGGCGCCTGAACACGTTCAACACGAGGAGTTCAAGCCGTCTATGAAGGTCGGATTGTTTACGGAATTTTCTTATCCGGGTAAGTCGGAGCAGCAGACTTACGCCGACGTGATGCAGCAAATCATCGCCGCCGACGAGATGGGCTTCGATTTTTTTTCGCTCACCGAGAGCTTCGGCAAGGACTTGTTTTCTTGTTCGCCGTTTCCGCTGGGAATTTATGTCGCCGCAGCGCAGCGCGCGCGGCGGATCCGCTTTCTCACGGGCATTATCAGCATGCCGATCCACCATCCCGCCATGTTGGCGAGCCAAGTGGCCGCAGCCGATCTCCTGACCGAGGGACGGATCATGCTTGGCATCGGCCGGGGGCATCCGTGGGTGATCAGTCGCATGAACGTCAATCCGGCGGAAAGCGCGGCGCGGTTCGAAGAAGGTATCCGCATGCTCGTTGAAATCTTCAACGGTGAGTACATCGAAAAGCTCGATGGCCGGTTTTGGCAGATTCGCGATTTCAAGCTGAGCCCTCCGCCGGTGCAGCAGCCGCATCCGCCGATCTATACTGCCGCGGCGACGACTCCGGAGAGCGCTGCTTTCGCCGGCAAGGTCGGCCAGGGTCTGGTTCAACCGGGCTATCTCGGCATACCGTTTACACTGGTGCGCCAGCTGACCGAGAGCTATCGAAAAAATCTGCCGGCGAAAAAATCGAGCGACGTGGTGCTCGGCCTGCACCTCAACGTCGCCCGCGACCGCGACGAAGCGATCACTAACGGAGCGCTGGCGCTGTCGAGCCAGGCGGAAATTTTTTTACGCGGCCGATTGACCCGGCCGGTCCCATCCGAGCAGATCCAGACCTACGCAAGCAAAAGCGCGTCGCGGGAAGCCTTCGAAAAACTCTGTACGCCGGAAAAAGCGCGCCGCGCCGTTGGCGAGGAGGGTGCGAACATCATGGCGGTCTGGGGCACGCCGGACGAATGCATCGAGAAAATAAAACTCTATCATGATGCGATGCAACCCGAACAGTTGATGCTCAATATCGCATCCGGCAGCTTGGCCCAAGACAAGGTGCTCGCTTCGATGCGGCTCTGCGCCGCGGCAGTGCTGCCGGCGCTGCGCCGCATGTGAACGCAACCCATGAATAGAGCTTGAAAATGGACGACGACGCTTGCCGGAGCACTCGACGCGGCAGGTTGACTTGTTTGGTTCGGCTGCGGTAACTCTGGGCTCGCACGGGGGAATATCGATGGAATACGTTCAATTCGGCACAACGGAATTTAAAGTTTCGCGCCTTGCTCTCGGCTGCATGAGCATGTCCGGCGCGTACGGACCGGCGGATGACGACGAATCGATCGCCACTTTACACCGCGCCTTCGATCTTGGCATCAACTTTCTCGATACCTCGGCAAGCTATGGACAAGGGCACAATCACGAGCTGATCAACAAGGCGCTCAAAGGGCGGCGCGAGCGGATCGTGATCCATTCGAAATCGGGGAGCCCCCGGGGGCCCGATGCGAGCGGCATGCGCAGCGGCAGCTCGCCCGAATATCTCACCCAGAACTGCGAACAGAGCGTCAAACGGTTGGGCCTCGATGCCCTGGATGTCTTTTGCATGTCGCGGGTCGATCCCAATATCCCGGTGGAGGAATCGGTGGGCGCCATGGCGAAACTAGTCGAGCGCGGCCTGACGCGCTACATCGGCTTGTCGGAAGCGAGCGCCCAGTCGATCCGGCGGGCGCGCAAGGTGCATCCGATCGTCTCGCTCCAAATGGAATACTCGCTATGGTCGCGCGATCCGGAAGGCGGCAACCTGCAAGCCTGCCGCGAGTTCAACATTGCCTTTATGGCCTATTCGCCGCTCGGGCGCGGCTTTTTCGGCGGTTTGGTGCACGATGCCAAGGACATGAGCGAAGGCGACGGCCGCATGAATCATCCGCGCTTTCAAGCCGGCAATCTGGAGCAAAATCTCAAGCTGCTGGCGCAGTTCGAGGCTATGGCAAAGGAGAGAAATTGCACCCCGGCGCAGTTGGCGCTGGCATGGCTGATGGCTCAGGGCAGCGACGTGATTCCCATCCCCAGCAACAAGACGCGGGCTCACTTGGAAGAGAACATCAAAGCCGTCGAGATCAAACTCAGCCAGGACGACTTGAGCCACCTCAATGCGCTGTTTCATCCCGGCGCCGCGGCAGGGCCGCGGACGAGGGATTTGAACAGGGTCAATGTTTGATCGTTTCGAGTTACGCGTTACGGGTTTCGAGTTAACTCGAAACTCGAAACTCGGAACCCGAAACACAAAGGAGACATTATGCGAGACGTCACTATCGTCGTCGGCACGGTCGGGCAGAGCATCATGCGCAGCGAGGACAACGGCAAGACCTGGGCGCGCATCGGCCCGCGCCGCGGTTTCGCCTATGAAGCGTCGGTGCGCTCGATCGCCATGCATCCGAAGCAGCACAGGATTCTTTTCGCCAGCACCGAGCGAGGCCTCTACCGTAGCGAGGACGGCGGCGCCACCTGGCAGTACGTCGATTCGGCGCTCAATCAGCATTACGTCTGGGTCATCAGTTTCGATCCGGTTAATCCCGATATTATGTTTGCCGGCACCGGCACGCCGACCCCGGCCATGCTCTTTCGCTCGAAGGACGCCGGACGAACTTGGGAGCGCCGGCCCGTCGAAGTGGCAAGCGAGTGCGAGGCCGTCGGCACGCCGAGGTTCACCGGCATTGTGGTCGATCCGCTGGAGCCGAATCACGTCTGGGCTGGGCTCGAAGTGGACGGCGCGCGCCATAGCGCCGACGGCGGCGATACGTGGAGCATCGTCGAGGCGACCGGCCGGCGCGACATCCATAACGTCGCGGTCACCCCCGGGCCGCCCAAAACAGTTTTCATCGTGGCCAATCGGGAAATCTATGCCAGCACGGACAACGGCAAAAGCTGGGAGCCGCGCAGCATGCAGAAATGTTTGCCGTGGGAATATGAAAGAAAGGAGAATTATTTGCGCGGCATCGCCGTCGATCCGGCCAACCCGAAACGGATCTTGCTCGGCTTTGGCGATTTCACGCCGGGCAGTTCGGGCGCCATCGCGCAGTCCGAAGACTTCGGCAGAAGCTGGAAGCTCTTACCGCTGCCGCAGGAACCGAACTCGACCATGTGGACCTTCGGCACCAACTCGGACGATCCGCAGATTATGTTCGCGGCGAGCCGCTATGGGTATCTTTACCGCAGTGACAACGGCGGCGCGTCCTGGTCGAAGTTGCGGCGCGAATTGAGCGAGATCGCCGCGGTGTGCTGGTTGCCGAATTAGCGCGGCGCGCGCAGTTTCGGGTTCCGAGTTTTGGGTTTCCCGTGGCACCCAGCTTCTCCCCCTGGAGAGAGAAGGATCGAGTCAGCCTGGGATGATGCGTCTTGAGCGACTCCGATAAATTTAGTTTAGGAGCCATCTATGCCTAACGTGAAGCTTGCGACCGGCGTTGATCTTTACTACGAAAGCCACGGCCAGGGCGAACCGCTGATCTTCGTGCCTTCGACCGCTTATTCAGGGGAAGTGTGGAAGCCCTGGCAAATGCCGCTGGCAAGCTCGCTGCAGCTTATCTTTCACGATCCGCGCGGCTGCGGACGCTCCGTTGCAACACAGGATGTCTATACCGTTGAGCAGATGGCGCTCGACATCGCCGCATTGATGGATCATCTCAAAATTCCCGCTGCGCATCTGATCGGCCATTCGATGGGCGGGCGCATCGCATTGTCGCTGGCGCTGAATTTGCCCGGGAAAATCAAGAGCTTGATCATGGCCGCAAGCGGTTCCGGGACAGCGGGGCGGGCCGGATCGGATTGCGTGCCCGGCCTGCCCCACCGATTGGTTTATGATCTCGCGTCGATGGGGTTCGAGAAATTCATCCACCATGAGATCGTTGAGTCGAATACTTTTTTCACGGCGGATTACCGCGCGAGCCATCGCCAGGAAGTCGAAGATTTCTTCAAAGTCGCCTGGGCGACCCACGCCCAACTCGACCCGTTCATCCATCTCTGCATCGCCCGGCATAACTTCGAAGCGACGCACCGTCTCGCCGACGTGCAGGCGCCGACGTTGCTTCTCATCGGCGAAGCGGACACGGTCGGCAGCAATCACATCGCCCAAGCGAAAGTGTTGCAAGAACGCATTCGCGGCGCCGAGATGAAAGTGCTCAAGGGTCAATCGCACGGCTTTTTTTGGCAAGCGCCGGAACAAACCAACGCGGTTATTCTCGACTGGGTGAAGCGGCATAGCGGAAAATAAGCAGCGGTTCTGCGTTTCGCGCCTATATGTCTGGCGTTGCGGATTCGTGCAAGGTGAGGCTTCCAGACTGATGTATTTACACGTTAGACGCCGAAGCCGTATACGCCGGACGGCAAACGTAAGACGCTAAGGAGGTGTGAACATGGGATGGGTCGATGCTGACGCGCATGTGGTCGAAAGCCCGCTGACTTGGGATTATCTTGCGCCGTCGGAAAGAAAGTTTCGGCCGCAGCTCTTTAAGCCGGATGACGACAATCAGAGAGCCCATTGGGTGATCGACGGCAAGATCCGCGGCTTGTTTCGCTTTACCTTCAGCAAAGCCGATCTCGACAAAAAATCGGCCGAGATCGGCCGCGAGATGGCGACCGACATGGCGACCCGCGATCTGGCCGATGTGCCGGCGCGCCTCAAACACATGGACGAGCTTGGGATCGATATTCAAGTTCTCTACACCAGCATTTTTCTCGACCAGGTCACCGAGCGGGTCGATACCGAGGTGGCGCTCTGCGGCGCCTACAACCGCTGGATGGCGGATGTCTGGAAGCAGAGCGGCGGTCGACTACGCTGGATGGCGAACTTGCCGCTGTTGAGCATGCCCGACGCGCTCGATCAACTCACATTCGCCAGGGAGAACGGCGCTTGCGGCGTGTTCATGCGGCCGCTCGAAGGGGCGCGACAGATCAGCGACCCTTATTTTTTTCCGCTGTATGAACGGGCCGAGAAGCTCAATTTGTGCATCGGCCTGCACCAGTCCAACGGCAGCGCGGCGGCGGTGGATATGATGGTGAACCCGGATCGCAGCCGCGACTTCTTCAACCAGTACCGGATCTTCAACGTCGGCGCGATGTTTCGCATTCTCAACTGCGGCATCCCGCAGAGATTCCCCAAGCTGCGCTTTGGTTTCATCGAGACGGCAGCGTCCTGGGTGCCGTGGGTTGTCTACGAACTGCGCCGCCGCGTGGAAACGGTCGATAAAAAACTGCCCAACGATTTGCTCCAACGCTGCAACATTTTCGTTACCTGTCAGATCGGCGACGACGTGCCCTATCTGATCAAGAGCTGCATGGGGGAAAATACCCTGATGATCGGCACCGACTACGGCCATGCTGATTCGTCGACCGAGCTGGATGCGTTAAAGATCCTTAAGGACAGCGGCGGCATCAGCGCCGAGCAGCACAAGAAAATCGTCGAAGACAACCCCCGGGTGTTCTACGGGTTGCATTAGCAGTTTTTGGTCTTCTCGGGCGAACCCGAAATCAAAAGATCCGCTGCCCCGAGTAGCGACTTCCTAAGTCGCGTATCGAGGGGTGAGCTAACGAGTCTCATCATGTTCCGGCCATTTTTAGGCCAGCTCGTTCAACTTACTAGCCAGTCAAGTCCGACCGCCCCGAGCAGACCCGGACGGTCGTATCGAGGGGTTCTTCAGCTTCACTCCACCGGCCGTACTCGGCAAAGATAGGACCGATGCGGCAGCGACCCGCTCACCGGGTCGGCTAAATCGGTGCCGATTAGCATGGCGGCATTGGCGCCGGCCGGGCCGAACGGGTCGTAGCCCGGTAATTCCAGTTCTTGGCAGCCCTGCCACCAGCCGTGTTGGACGCAAACCGCGCCCGCGACGATGTTGGCGCTTACGCGCGCTTTGACTTTGATGGCGCCGCGCGGACTTTCGACGATCATCCAGTGTTTGTTCTTGACGCCGTAGCGCAGCGCCGTTTCCGGATGAATATCGGCGCTCGGTTCGGGCAAGGTCTTGCGCAAGCCAGGCAGTGCACGATGTTGGCTGTGAACGAAGTTGGTGTTTTTGGCGTTGGTCAAAATCAAGGGATAGTCCGCGGCGATATCGGGACGGCTGATCGGGCTGAGCGCCGGTTCGACATACTGCGGCATCGGCGGAATGCCGTTGGCAGCAAACAGATGACAGTAGAGTTCGACTTTTTTGGATGGTGTGGCGAAGCCGCGCGGCTGTCCTTGGGGGTTGGTTTTTGCGTGCTTCTCATACCTGGGCTGCGCGGGCAGCGATATGCCGCCTTCGGCGTTCTTAAGCCGCTCGAGCGTAACCCCGCTCGGCTCAAGTTCGTAGGCGTAACCGGCTTCCACGTCGCCGTTGAAAAAGTCCCTGGCGAAGCCCATGCGCTTGGCCAGCTCGAAAATAATCCAGCTGTCCGAACGCCGCTCGAACAGCGGCTCGACGGCGGCCGGACGATACTGCAAATGGGTCTTGCCGTTGGGCCGGTGCTCGAATGCGGTCGTGAGCGCGGGCATCTCCAAGAAGCTCGCCGCCGGCAAAACGTAGTCGCACAATTCCGCCGTGGGCGTCATGAATAGATCGACGACGACGCCCAACTCCAAGGCGCGCATCGCCTCGCGGCCACGGCGCGCATCCGCATTGGACATCAACGTGTTCGAGCCGAAGTTGAGCAGCGCCTTGATCGGATACGGTTTGCCGTCGAGCACGGCGGTGAAGATATCGTAAGGCGCGCAGTTGCCGGGTTTGGCCGGCGGGCCGAGGGGCTTGCGCTCGCGGCCGACGCGGATGGCGTTGGCTTGCTGGGGCAAAAACTCTCGCCCGCCGACGTCGTTAGTGGGAATCTTCGGAAAGCTCACGTTGCCGCCCTCGCGGTCGAAATCGCCGAGCAAGGCGTAAAGCGTCGCGATGGCGCGGCTAGTCTGAGTGGCGTTGGTATGCTGGCCGACGCCGTTCCACATGTACATGCTGAGCGGACGGTTATGGGCGAGGAGCAAGGCGGTCTGCCAGACTTTATCCGCCGGCACCCAGTGGATTTTTTCGGAGCGCTCGGGCGCGTATTCGGCGGCGATGGCGCCGAGCCGTTCGAACACCGGCAGGCAAGAAATAGCTTTTCCGTCTTTGTCTTTCAGGCTTCGGCTGCCGAAAAGCGCGCCTCGGACGCTGTCTCGTTCGTAGCACCCTGTGGCCGCATCGTAGAGAGCGGGTTGATTCGACGTTTCATCCCAGACCACGTATCGATTCGGATCTCCGTTGGCCGTGAGATCGGCTTCAGTGAGAACTCGATCGCTTGCGCGGTGGAGCAAAAAAGCGCCGTTCGTCCACTGACGGGCAAAAGCAGCATCGTACCAGGTCTCCTCGATCAAGCAGTGTATGAGCGCCAGCGCCAAGGCGCCGTCGCTGCCGGGGCGCGGCTGCAAGAGGATATCGGCATTGGCGCCGATGCCGATGCGGCGCGGATCGACGACGACGGTTTTCATGCCGCGTGAGCGCGCCGCGACGATGTCGTGGGCGAGTATGAGCGAAGTCGAGCTTGGATTGTGGCCCCAGAGCAGGAAGGCTTTGCTGTGCGCAAGGTCGGGCGTGGGGATGTTCGTGCCGAAGGTGTAGCTGAAGCCGGTATCCTTGTGCCAGTTGCAGACATGAGTGGTCGACATCCAATTCGGACTGCCGAGCAGATAGAGGAATCGGCCGAGCCACCGCTCGACGTCGTCGACCGATGTGCCGCTCTTGGTGCCTTTGCCGAGCGCGACCGCTTTGGCGCCGTCGCGCGCGCAGATCAATTCCAGGCGCCGGGCAATGTCATCGAGAGCTTCGTTCCAGCCGACCCGCTGCCAGCCTGGGTCCGGGTCGGACTTTGGCCGCGTGCGCTTAAGCGGGTAATTTAAGCGCGCGGAATGGTAAACCAGCTCAGGCGCGGCTTTGCCCTTGAGACACATGACACCGCCATTGGGATGGTCGTGATCGGGATCAAGGCGCGTCACCCGGCCGTTCTCGACCGTTGCGATGGTGGCGCAGTGAGCGGTGCACAAGGCACAATAACCGCGAATGGATCTCTTGTCATGGATCGATTCAGCCACGCCGGGCATGGTCAGCCCTCGAGTGCCTTGAGGTTCCGGGGGTTGCAAAAGTTCCAGCCGTTCAAGCCCTCGGTCGCGAACATCTCTAATCCAACTCCGGGCGGTTGGGTTTGCCGATGAAGCCCGGGCCGAAGCCGGCCTCGTGCGCAGCCCATGCGCCGGCGACGCGGCCGCTGAAGATCGACGGCCCGAGCATGGTGCCTTCGAGACCCGCTTTCCCGTTGATATGGCCGCCAGCCATGCCGGCTACTTCGCCGGCGGCGTAGAGGCCGGGAATCGTTTCGAAATATTTATTCAAGACGCGGCAGCGAAGGTCGGTCTTGACGCCGCCGAAGTTCTTTCGCGCGAGGGGAAAAATTTGGATCGCGTAGTACGGCGGCGCGTCAAATTTTTTGGACGCGCCGAGGGCTTTGCCGAACTTCGGCTCTTTTTTGAGGCCGGCGTCGAAGCATTGATTGTACTCTTCGACTTCCGCGACAAAATTCTTCACGTCTTCAAAGCCGCACTTCCTGCCCAGTTCTTCGAGGGTGTCGGCCTTTTTTATAAACGGCGAATGATTCAAAAGCTCTTCCACCTTGGCGCGGTCGATGACTTCGCCGCGCCGATAGTAAGGATCGGCGACGTCGATTTTGGCCAGCATCGGCGTATCGGCGATGGCCCAGGCATGGGGCGGATTCTGCGCGAGCAACGCGGGCGAGGCGGAGGCGCCGCCGGTGAGCGATTCGTTATGAAAGCGGCGGCCTTGTTGGTTAAACCAGATGTAGCCCGGCACCATGCGGAAAACCAAACCACGGCGCTGTTGCGGGTCGCGGTAGTCGGGCGTGGCGTAGACGTAAAACCAGATCGAGTCCATATGGGTGAAATAGCCGCCGAGCTCGCGGATCATCTTGTGGCCTTCGCCTTTGGCGCCGAAGCCGGAGCCCTCCATGACCTTGAACTTACCGAGCTCGGGCCGCTGCTCCAAGACCATAGCGAGGTTGGAATTGAAGCCGCCGGTCGCGACCACGACGGTCTTGCCGAGGATCTCGAGAGGCTCGCCGTTTCGCGCCGCGCTGACGCCGCAGACTCGACCGTTTTCAACCAGCAGCCTGTGCGCTTTCGTCGACGTCAGGATCGTTATATTGGGAATGTTTTCCGCCGTTTTGATCAACGCGGTCATCAGTCCCAAGCCGTTATTGTCCGGCCGGTGCCAACGGTGCACGCGGTTGCCTTCCTGAAACTTCATGTCGACCCATTTCGCGCCGCACGTTTCAGCCCAGTAATAAAGGTCATAGAGCGAGTGTTCCAAATAGTAACGCGCCCACACCTCGTCGGCCTGGCCGCCGCCCCATTTGACCCAGTCGTCGAAAGCCTGATCCGGCGTGTCTTCGATGCCTTGGGATTTTTGCAGCGGCGTGCCGACGATGCAGCAGCCGCCGCCGGAGATCGCCGCCGTGCCGCCGCATTCAGCCGCACCCTCCAGAACCACCGCTCTGGCGCCGGCGCGCGCCGCCTCGATGGCCGCAGGAATGCCGGCGCCGCCGCCGCCAATGATCGCTACATCGGTTTGGGTCTGGTTCGGCATCTTGATCTCCTTGACGTTAGCAGCTCTGTGGAGAGCTTTATCACCCTTGTCCGGAGGCGGTCAAATCACGGCTGAGAAGAACGCGCGCAAAGCGCACGAGAAAATCGAGTCTTGCCAATCGATAACGCTTTCTGTATGCGGAAGGCAGGTTTAATCCTTCGAGAAGGAGAATGCCAATGATCCGGGATAGCAGCCATCGTTGTCTTATCTATGCTCTGATGATTATCGCTCTGACCTGCCCATCCGCGCGCGCCATCGACAACATGCGCGTGGCGCATCCGTCAGTGTCCGCTTCGGTGCTCTGTTTGATGATCGCCAACAAGGAAGGTTACTTCAAAGAGGAAGGCATAAACGTCGAGTTCTTGAGCATTCGCGGCGAGATCGCGATCCGGACGACCCTGGCCGGCGAGATCGATTTTTTTACCAATGCCGGAAGCGCCCTGGCAGCGGTGGCGCGCAACGTGCCGGTGAAAATCATTGCGGTATTTCAAGACAAGCCGGGCTGGGACCTGATCGCTTTGCCGAACATCAAATCGATCGCGCAGCTGCGCGGTCAGACCATAGCGATCATGTCGCCGGAAGGGTCGCTCGCGGTGGTGACGCGGGAAATTCTCAGGCGGAACGGACTCGATCCGAACAAAGATGCTCAACTGGTCGTCATGGGCGGCGACGACGTGCGCTTGCCGGCGCTCAGGGCGAAGGCGATTCAAGCAACCCTGTTCAACACGACCGCAAGCCTGCGGGCGCAAAAAGATGGTTTCGTGAAACTCACGTCGGCGGGGGAATACGTCAATACGATTCAAGGCGGATTGGCGACCTCCGAAGAAAAGATCAAAACTCAGCCGGCGAAGATCGCGCGTTTTATGCGCGCGAGTATGAAGGGTCTCGGTTTTTTTCTCGCCAAGCGCGATGCGGCGATTAAGTATTCCATGGATATTCTCAAGCTCAAGGACCGCGACATGGCAGCGGCGATTTACGACGAGGAAGTGAGGCTTACGGTGCGCGACGGCACCAGCAAGCCGAAAATACTTCAGCCGATGATCGACGAGATGAAAGCCGCGGTGATGACACAGCGGGACATGAAGATTGCCGACGTGTTCGACTTCAGCTTCGTGCGCAAGGCGAACGAGGAGCTCAAGGCGAGCGGGTGGAAACCGTAGAAGAGTCGGTCGGATGGTTTAACCGCAGCGCAAAAAACGCCCAGGACGTAAGCACCCTCCCCTATGATCATCCGCCCGATCGCGGGACGAAGCCTGTGAATTAGTTCAGGCCGTAAAGCTTGGCCGGGTTTTTTTCCAAGATACTCGCTTTGGCCGATTCGCTGATGTCGGTCCGCTTCTGCAAGATGGCCGCGGCGCAGCGGTCGCGGTCGCCGTGCGGCATGTCGCTGCCGAAAATAACTTGAGTTTCGCCGACGAGATGCAACACGTTCGGCAAAATCTCGTCTTCGACTTCGGTGCTGAAATAAATATTGCCGCTCTTGATGTATTCCATCACCGGCCGTTTTTGTATCGGCGCGGTCTGCGGCAGAAATTTTCTCAGCGTCGAGCCTTGATTTTTGTAGCGGTGGTGCATCCTTTCCAGAATGAAAGGCACCCACTGGCAGCCTGCTTCGAGGAAGACCACGCGCAACTGCGGGAATCTGTCGAGAACGCCGCCGCTCACCAGCGCCGTGAAGCCCATCAAGAGCGGCACATGAAAAGCGATCACGCCCGAGGGATAGATGTGCGAATAAAGATTATTCACCGACGGACAGGACCAGCCGACGTGCACGCCGAGGGCGAGATTTTCTTCGCACAGCGCCGCATAAAAGGGATCGAGACGCGGATGGTCGAGCATGTCGTTGCCCGCGGTGCCGAGCACCATCACGGAAACCGCGCCGAGCTTCTTCGCTTCGCGGACTTGAAGTACTGCGGCGCTCACATCATCGAGATTGACAACGGCGGCCCACTTGATTCGCTGCTGACCGCTCAGCCGATCGCCCATCCATCGGTTATAGGAGGAGGTGAGCGCGGTCGCGAGCGGCACGTTGGTGGTCAGCGGATAGGCGAGAAAAAGGGTCGTGTAAATGACCTGGACCGCGATGTCTTCGTCGTCCATCGCTTGGATGCGAGCGCTGAGATCGCTCAGTTCCATGCTGGGAATGCTGTCCGATTTCGCCCGGGTATGCGCGGCGATTTCGCCGTTGACGTTTGTCGGCGTGCCGAGATTATGGCAGCCCGGACCGACGCGGCGGGGGTAAAGCTGCTCCTCAATGACCCAGTAGGCGAGTCCGTCAACGCCGGTCACGCGCGGGCGGAGCGCGCGAAACGCGGGATCCAGATACGGGTCGCTAAAAGTTGCCAAATTCTCTTCGACGTGACCGTCGGCATCGATAACGCGCATGGCTCACTCCTCCTGCGGCTGATGGTTTGTCTAGTATTTGATCGCCCGGATTGTCAAGCGGGGGGCGACGCTCGAAAAAATCTCCCGCAAACTAATTCATGTACCTGTCGTTACGCCTTCCCCCTTTGTCAAGGCGATTATGTTTCTGTTGACACCTTACGCCTTTGGGGGTAGTAATGAAGGGGCATGATGGTTTTGAACATCTATATCTGAGTTTATCTACAAAACCTAAAGACATTTGGCTAATGCTCACGGCCTATTTCGATGAGACTAACACCGGACCGGGACAACAAGTGCCTGTGGTTGCCGGTTATCTCGCTTCCACGTTTCAATGGAGCCGGTTTGATGAGCAATGGGACAAACTCTTACGTCGCTGGGGAATCCCGATTGATTCTCGATATGGGATTAGGGTTGCTCATCGAAGCGAATTACAGCATCGCGTCGGAACTTTCAACAATTGGACAGAGCGTGACCGCGACGAATTTTTGAGAAAGGCCTACGCGATCATTAAGCGAAATACTAGAGTGCCAATCGGTAATACGGTAGTGAAAAAGGAGTTTGAAGACTTCGCATTGAAACCGATGCAGCGAATCATGGGCGGGGCATATGGGTTTTGTGCCTATACCTGTCTTCATGGGATCAGGGACTACACTGCGTTCCACAATTATAGGGAGCCAGTTAGGGTTGTTTTTGAAATGGGCGCGCACGGCTGGACGCAACTAAACCGACTATTTATTTATCTGCAAAAACATCAACAACTAATGGAGTTCTACGGATTACACAGCATAACCTTCGCTGACAAGCGCACGCGACAATTGCAGGCAGCAGATTTTGTAGCTTATGACCTTGGAAGATTCTTTCTGGATCAGAAATTGAAGCGCACGAGACCTATGGTGAATGCATATTTGCGAGCACTGATTGGACCGCAAAGGCCCAAGGAAGGCGACGATCAAGTCAGATTTTGGCATGAGAAGTCACTGAAGGGACATGCCAAAATGCTAAGCGATGCCGGATTATTCAAATAGACCAGGCGTTAAGTTTCGACTTTTTTCTTTTTAGCTGGCGTGAGGACTGACCTCATGATTTTTTTAAATTTTCCTATATCGGCGTTGGCGAGTTCTTTTCTTAGCCGCTCGTCTTCTTTTCTTGTAGTGCTGCTTACGCGGGTGGTAGCCACCCCGATAGAGTAACGAAGAAATCGGGAAATGTCTACTTACCGCACGTCGTCAAGAGATCAGAAAAGGCGTCGGGATTTTTCCGGTTGTTATGCCGCCACGAAAACTCGTTTATGTAGAGTGGCAAATATTCTTTGCTGACATGATGAAACTGGCCCATTATTCCGCGCTTCAAAAGCGACCAAAAGGAATCGATGCTCGAAGTGTGGACCAAACCGCGCACATATTCGCCTTGCCCATGCCGCACGGATTGGTGATTGTAATCCTTGTCCAAAAGCCGATAGCCGGAATGCTCATCGGTGGCGATCATGGACACGTCATCGGCCACGGTCGAGCGAACGAAGCTGTCCAGGGTGCGGGTGTCGGTATTCTGTACGACCTTGGCAACGACCATGCCCTTACGCGCTATCGCGCCGATTACGGCCACTTTGCCAGCGGTACCGCTCTTATTGAGTCGTTTGGATTTGTGTTTGTTTTTCTCGCGGCCACCAACAAAAGTCTCGTCCACTTCGACCACGCCACCCAATTGACCGACGTAGTCGCCGCGCATGGCGGCGCGCCAGCGGTGGCACATATACCAGCTAGTGCGGTAGTCGGAGCCGGAATCTTCGCCAAAGATAACGCGGTGGACTTGGAGTGCGCTGATGCCTTTCTTGCCGACAAGCATCAAGTAACCGACCTTGAACCAAAGTTTGAGCGGCTTTTTGGTATCCTGAAAAATGGTGCCAGTCAGTACCGAAAAGCGGTAGCCGTTCTTGCCGCCACAATCCGCGGCTTTGCAGAGCCAGTAAAACGGGCGTGCCTTCAGGGTGTAGACATTACGATTGCCACAGCGCGGACATTCAACGCCCGTTGGCCAGCGCATCTCAGTCAAAAACTGGCGGCAGGACAATTCATCGGGAAACTGCTTATCGAAGGCGTCAATTGTTTTCATGCTCCTAAAGTAACACATGTTGAGCATGGTGTCAATACCAACATAATCGCCTTTGTCAAAGGGGAACAGAGGGGGATTTGTCGTACTTGTTACCCGGACAAAGAAGGGTTGTCGCCTTGCTACAAAATTGCATTGCGTAGTTTCGCTCCGGCTAGGTTCAATGGTGATCTCCGGGTGCCGTCAACGCACTACGGAGGATTTTTCCGATCGGGCTTTTGGGCAAAGTTTCAGTGAATTCGATGATATGCGGTATCTTGTAGGGCGCGAGCTGGCCGTGCAGGCTGTTTCTGATCTCCGCGAGCAGCGCCTCGGATGGGCGCTGGTTTTTCGCGAGGGCGACGACGGCGCGGATCTTATTGCCGATCTCGGCGTCCGGCTCAGCTACGACAGCCGCTTCGATGATTGCAGGATGTTTTTGTAACGCATTCTCGATTTCCGTCGGCGCGATAAAGATGCCGCGGCTTTTAAAGCAGTCGTCGCGCCGGCCGGCGATGAAAAAATATCCATCGTTGTCCTGATAGGCGAGATCGCCGGTGAAGTACCAGCCGTTACGGATCACTTCCTCGGTGCGCTTGCGGTCTTTGTAGTAGCCGAGAAACAATCCGGGATCTGCAGTGGAAATTGCGAAGCGGCCAAGCTCGCCGCGCCGAACCGGTTTGCCGTCGTCGTCCAGGATCGCCGCGCCCACACCAGGCAGCAATTTGCCCACGGAGCCCGGTTTGACCGGATCTCTCACGCCGTGACCGATGACCAGCTGATATTCGGATACGCCGTAGTGCTCGAAGAGTTCACAGCCGAAGCGCCGCTTCCATTCGCGGTAGGTGGCTTCGCGCAGCGCCTCACCGGTCGAGTGCGCATAGCGCAGAGTGCTCAGATCATGCTGGCGCTCGAAGTCGGGAGTAGCGAGGAGCCGGCGGTAAACCGTAGCGACCGAGTGTAAAACGGTTACTCGGTAGCGCTCGACGGCGGCGAGGATGTTTTTGGGCGTGGCGCGGCCATCGAGAATTGCGCCGGTGACGCGGTTGCGCAGCGGAAAGAGCAAATTGTGGCCGAGTGCGCTGATAAAGCTCCATTCGCCGGTTGCCATTACGACGTCGTCCGATTGCGGCGGCAAACGGTAACGGTTCAAGTCTCCCAAGGCGACAATCCAGCGATGCGCATGGACGATGCCTTTGGGAACTCCGGTCGTGCCCGAGGTGTAAACGATAAAGGCTGGCTGGTCGGCGCGCGTTTCTACCGTCTCGATCGTTGCGGAACGGTTTGCCGCCAGCGAGGCGAAGCCGATCTCATTGGCCGCTGCCTCGCCGGTGCAGACAACCTCTACGATGAGCCCATCGGCGCGCCACTCGCGTACGCTGCCGGCGCGCGCGGCTTCGGTGAAGACCAATTTGGGCTCGGCCTGTTGCAGCACCGGGCGCAGCTCGGCCGCCGTGAGAAACGAATTGACCAGCACGGGAATCGCGCCGAGCTTCACCGTGGCGAGGAAAGCGGCGGCGAATTCGACGCAGTTGCCCATTTTGATCAGCACCAGGTCACCGCGCTCGATGCCGAGTGCGCTCACGCCGGCGGCGACGCCGTCCACGAGCCGATCAAGTTCCGCATACGTGATGGTTCCGTGCGGGCCGATCAAAGCGGCGCGGCCCCCAGCGCCGCCGGCGACCGCCGCACCGAGCACCGCCTCGGCGAGATTGAGTTTTTCCGGCGCCGATCGATAGCCAGGCCAAGGAAAGGGGGGCTCGCTCATGGATTATATGGGTCCTGCTGGAGTACGTGAACGGGTTTGCGGCTGCGCTGTTTTGCTCACAGCTTCATCCTTGCCCACGCCGGGCGGAAGAGCGCCGGGATTTATTTTTTGGCTTTGTTCGTCGGCGCGCCGAAAGCCGCCGGCCTTTTCGCGCCGCCATACGGATCGGTGTAGCGCGGCGGGCGCTTTTCGACAAAGGCGCGCATGCCTTCCTGGCAGTCTTTCGTACGGGTGATCTCGAGCACGGCTTCGAGCTCCTGCCGGTAACCTTCCTCGGTGCGGTTCCAGTTCCAATACATCTTCACCAAGCGTTTAGCCTGACGGACCGAGAGATACGGATTGACGGCGATCCTTGCGGCGAGAGCGAAGGCGGCGTGCAACAACTCGTCGGGCTTGACGACCTCCTCGATAAGGCCGATGCGGAGCGCCTCCGCAGCATCGATAATTTCGCCGGTAAGAATCATCCGCATGGCGCGGCCGATGCCGACCAGTTTGGGCAGATTGCGCGCGCCGCCGCTTTCGGGAACGAAGCCGGCGGGTACGGCGACCTCGCCGAAGCGGGCGCTCTCCGAGGCTATGCGCAGGTCGCAAAGCGTGGCCATCTCCAGGCCGATGCCGACCGCCGGGCCGTTGACGGCGGCGATCGTGACCTGCGGCAGGTCCTCTAGTTTTTTCATCGCGCTCTGCAGCACTTTGTGCCGCAGGTCATTGAAAAAATACTCGGCGAGTTCCTTGTATGGCCCCGTGATGCCCATGCCGCCTTCGAAAGCGCCGAGCACCTCGCCTTCGGATTTCAGATCGCCGCCGGCGCAAAAGCCGCGCCCGGCGCCGGTGAGAATGACCACTTTAACCCCCGAGTCGCGCGCGATCTCGTTGCAGAGCGCGTCCAGCTCCAGGCGCATGAGCGGATCTACCGCGTTCAGCTTTTCCGGGCGGTTGAGCGTGATCATGCCGATGCAGGGGTCGCCGGGATTTTGCGGATTGTCGTGGACGGACCATTGGATAGCTTTATAGTCCATAAAGTGACTCCTAAGAATTTCTCGCGCAAAGCGCGCGAAGAACGCATCGAACCCTGGAGTGCGCGGCGCTCTTGGCGCGAGATCAACCGATGCTCTTGCTACTTTTCTTTCTGACGACCGTAATAGGAAGTGTTGACGGCTACTTCATCGGCGCGCTTGCGCTCGCGGGCAATCTTTTCACCGGTCTGCCAGAATTTCCCGGCGGTGGCGAGCGCGGCCTCGGCATCGAGTTCCGCGTTCCAATCGCCTAGCGAATAGCCATACCAGGGCGCCTCGGGTTCGAGTTTCGGCAGCTCGAGACGGTCCCAGAGTTTTCGCGCCCGTTCCATGTATTCCTGCTTTGGCAACGAGATGGGCGGGAAGCTTTCTCTCAGAGTGGCGTTCCAGAGGAGACAAGAGTCGTCCGCCGCGCCGCGCTCGTCATGGCGCGGCGCGTGGCCGATATCGGTGCCGCGGATAATCTGCACGTCGCGGTGCGGCTGCGAGCGATAACCGAGGGCCCAGAAGACGGCGTCGAGATTATCCGGGTCGATGTCGTCATCGACGGCGATCACGATCTTCGACATCGACGGGCGAAAAGTCACGGCGCCCATCAGGGCGCGCCAGACGTCCGCTTGTGTCGGGCGGGTCATTTGGATGATGGTGAGCTTCTGGGTTGCGGTGAGCGGCTCGTGCAGCATGACCCGGCTGACGCACTTGATGCCGAGGACGTCGCGCAGATGATCGAGATAAAGCGGCTCGTAGGCCATCTTTTTGATGACGCTCGACTCCGACGGAGTTACCTGACTGATGATCGAGCAGAGGATCGCTTGGCGGCGCCGCGTGATGGCGGTGACTTCCATGTAGGGATTGTATTCCTTCGGATTGACGTGACCGTGGGATTCCCCGAACGGCGCTTCCGGCTCCAAAAACTCCGTCGATATGAACCCTTCGATGATGATCTCGGCATCGGCGGGGACCATGACGGGCACGGTCTTGGCCTTGACGACGCGAATCGGCGCTTTCACCAGGCCTCCGGCCACGGCGAACTCGTCCACATCGTAGGCCAGCTTCTGGGCCGCGACATACGAGATCGCGGGCACGCCGCCGATGCACAGCGCCGCGGGAAGCTTTTCTTTGCGCGCGCGATATTTTTGCCAATGCACGTAGATGCCTTGGCCTAATTCGAGAGAAGGATTGCAGCCGACGCGATCGCGGGCTTTGATCATGGCGCGGTAAGTGCCGATATTATGTATGCCGCTTTGCGGATCTCGGGTGATGTAATGGGCGGCGCTGATATAGGGCGCGTTGTCCCAGCCTGGAGTTGAGATCGGCACCGGCAAGGCATCGAGTCCGTTGCCGGCGTTTTTCAATTGCTCGCCGATGAACGCGATCTCGTGCACCGGTGCCGCGGCGGACGGGATTTCCACCGGAGCGATCGGATTTGCTTTGGCTTCGGCCCAGATCTGATTCACTCGCGCCGGGTCGGCGCCGAGGCCGATGCCGTAGATTCGTCGATTGGCCGCAAGAATGCCAACGGCGACCGGAATGTCGTACGATTTTCCCTGCGCGTCTACAGGCTTCTCGAACAAAAATGCTTTGCGGTCATTTTCCTTGATCCCGCCGCGGAACTGCCAGCGCACCAGAGGATGCATTTCTTGATCTTTGCACACCGGCTCGCGCACGCGGACGAGCAGGCCTTCGCGCTCGAGCCGCTCGAGATGGTCGTGCAAATCGGGGTAATTACGCGACGGGATCGGCTGCACGTCAGATGAGCTCATCTCTCGAATCGATCGGCAATGCGGAGAACCTATACTAATCGCTCACAACCGTAAAGAGAGGCGCCTTGGTTGTGAGCGCGGGGCGATTCTGCTAAGGAACAAAATTCGATTCGCGCCATGCGTTTTTCTCCTACCCCCTGGCTGATTGCCGGTATCGCATTCGGCGTGCTCGGTTTTTCGCGCGGACTCCATACCTCTTTCGGCGTGTTTAACGTTGCCCTGCTCGACGCCTTCGGCTGGAGTCGCGGCGCGACTGCAGCCATTTTCTCAATGGTGCTTGCGGTGGACGCGCTGCTTTCGCCCGTCGCCGGTTATCTGCTCGACCGCTATGGGGCAAAAAAAATCTGCCTCGCGGGGTGCGGCGTTCTCGGGCTCGGATTATTTCTAAGCAGCCGAGTGAGCGCGCTCTGGCAGCTCTACGTCTATTTCGGGATCGTGCTCGCGCTCGGGTTCACTTTTACCGGTATGGTGCCGCATATTTTCCTGATCTCGGAGTGGTTTTCATCTAAGAGAGCTTCCGCCATTGGCGTCGTCTTTGCCGGCAGCGGCATCGGCATCATGCTGTTGGCGCCGCTGAGCGAATGGTTGATTTCCCGATATGGCTGGTCCAACACTTTCGAGATCTACGCGGCGACGGCTTTGCTGATCATGCTGCCGGTGGTCGGGCTCACCTATTCTCAGGGACCGCACGGCCACCGATCGCGAACCCAGGCGCAGAAGGTTGAAGCAGCAAAGACGTGGACCGCCAAACTGGCGCTGCAGAGCTTACAGTTCTGGCTGCTCTTTATCGCCCGCATTGGCGCCGCGTCCGGAACTACCGTGATCGTCACGCACCAGGTGGCGCACGTCGTCGATGTCGGGTTCAGCAAATTACTGGCCGCTTCGGTTTTCGGCTTGGCCGGATTCACGAGCAGCTTCGGCCGGGTCATTTTCGGCTTTATCGCCGACCGCCTGTCCAAGCAGGCGGCGTACACTTTAAATATTGCAATGACGGTTGTCGGCGTCGGCGCGTTAATGGTTCTCAGCGACCCGCGTCAAGTTTGGCTGCTGTACGTCTATGTGATCTTCTTCGGTATCGGCTTCGGCTCGCGCGCGGTGATTTTTTCGTCTTTGACCGCCGATATCTTCTCGGGCAAAGGTTTCGGCGCCATTCTCGGCTATTCTACCGTCGCGGTCGGTGTCGGCGGCGCGCTCGGCTCCTACCTGGGCGGAGCGTTCCATGATTGGACGGGGAGCTACACGGCGTCCTTCACCGTGTCGACAGTGCTGCTGGGGCTTTCGGATGTTTGCATCTGGCTCGCCGCGGTGCCGACCGTGGCGAACTATGACCGGCGTCTCTGGGAAACCAAACGAAGCGATTGAAACCCGGCCAGCCGCGCCGGCCCGTTCGGCGAAAACGCTGCTTGAGGCGCGGACGCGAAGTTGCTAGCCTAAATGGTGTGAAGTTATGGATGCTCGGCTGCGAGAAGGCATTCGTCTATTTAATGATCGGCAATTTTTTGCCAGCCATGAGGTCTGGGAAGAATTTTATTTAGATAGCGAGGCGGAGAACAAACCCTTTCTCGAAGGATTGATTCAACTCGCCGCAGCGTTCCGTCTGTTCTGCGATTTCGGCGAAACCAAGGGTCCGGTGCGGATGGTTTACCAGGCGCTCATCCGTTTTGAGAATTACCGGCCCGCGTTTTTGCAGATAAAAGTAGCCGAGCTTTGTCAGGCTGCAGAAGCGTGGGCCAAAGAGGCGGAAGCGGGCGCTACGCCATCGGCAGCCATGCCAAAAATCACGATCCAACGGCTCGGCTGGCTCTAACGGCTTTGCCGAAACGGCGGCGAGGTTTGCCAGCAGCCAGTGAGTGCGCGAACCGCATCGATTGCAGAGAGAATAGCGCTGCGTGGTGAATCAAACCGAGCGAAGCTGAACTCAGCGCGCAAGCATTGAATCTCGTCCCATGGCCGATCTTCCGCTCATCGACAAGCTCGAGCAATTTCTCCGTGGCACTTGGAAGGGTACCAAGCGCGTGCAAGGCCTTCAGGGCGGCGCCCGCGCGTTCGTGCTCGCCCGACTGCTGGAACGACTGACGCGGCCGCTGCTGGTGATCGCCCCCGGGGCGCGCCAGGCGGAGAATCTTCTTGACGATTTGAGTTTTTTTTTGGGCGAGCCGCGCGATTTGCCGTCATGGCGCAAGCGCCTGCATCTGTTGCCCTCCTGGGAAGTTCTGCCGTTTGAAAATCTCTCGCCCCATCCGGAAAACATCGCCGGCCGTCTTGAAGGACTCTATAAGCTGATCGAGGAATCGGCACCGGTGCTGATTTCGACGCCGGCTGCCTTGATGCAACGGGTGATCCCTAAAGAGACGCTCAAGCGATCGTATCTTTATCTCGTGGCCGGCCAGGATCTGCCGCGCGAACCGTTGCTTGACCATCTGGTCCAATGGGGATTTCAAAACGTTCCCCTGGTCGAGGAGCGCGGCGACTTTAGCGTGCGCGGCGGCATCGTCGATGTTTTTTCACCCGGTTATGCGCGCCCGGTCCGCCTCGAATTCGACGGCGACCGGATCGAATCGATTCGCGAGTTCAACCCGGCGAATCAGCGCACGGCGCAGGTCTTAGAGGATTTGCTGCTCCTGCCCATGAAGGAATTTTCGCTCCGGCGCGCGGGGCTGGAGGAGGTCCTGCGGCGCCTCGATCAGCGGGCCATGGAACTGGAAGTGGATCGGCGCGAAAAGCAAAGCCTGCTCGAATCGATGCGGGCGGGGATTCCTTTTCCAGGAATCGAGTTTCTTTCGCCCTATTTCGGTCAGGAACTCGTGCCGCTGTTTTCCTATTTGCCAGCGCAGACGTTGATCTGGTTCGACGGCGCGGATCGAGTCGAAGCTGAGAGCGAGCGCTATGGCCAGCTCGCCTGGGAGCGCTGCCAGCGCGCGAAGGAAGAGCACCGCCTGGTTGCGCCGGCGGAAAGCCTGTACTTGAACGAACACGAGTGGCGCGCGGCGCTCGAGCCGTTTTCAAGGGTAGCCGGTGAGGCGCTCACGGTCCTGGCCGCTTCGGAGCGCGCCCAGGAAGCCACCCTGACGGTCGAGTCATTTCTCACCATCGACCTCGGCCTGCAAAGCGTCCTGCACGGAAAGGATGCCTCGCTGACGCCTCTGGTTGAACGTCTGAAGGGTTGGCAAGGCGAAAAAATCGTTTTGGTTGCGCCCACACAGGGCGATGCCGTCAGGCTGCAGGATCTGTTGGGCAATCATGCCCTGCCGTTCGCGATCGTCGATCAGCCGGTCGGCGAAATGCTCAAGCGCGCCGATTTGAAGCGAGCCATCGTCCGGGGCCAGTTGAATCAAGGCTTTCGCCTGCCCGAAGAACATTGGGTTTTTATCACCTTCGACGAAATCTTCGGCACGCGCAAGCGCCAACCGAGCGCCGCCCAGACGAAAACTCATCCGAGCCATTTTCTCACCAGCCTGAGCGAGCTCAAGCAAGACGATTATGTGGTGCACCTGGACCACGGCATCGGCGTTTATCGCGGGCTCAAGTTCCTCAAAGTCGCGGGCATCGAAGGCGAGTTCTTGCACCTGGAATACGAAGCCGGCGACCGGCTCTATCTGCCGGTCGATCGCATCAACATGGTGCAAAAGTATATCGGCGGCGACGGCGCTGCGCCGGCGCTCGATCGGCTTGGCGGCAGTTCGTGGGAAAGAGTCAAGGCCAGAGCGCGCAAACAGATTTTCGCCATGGCCGAAGAGCTGATTCAGCTTTATGCCTTGCGCGAAGCGCGCGCCGGGACGGGCTTCGCGCCGCCGGATAATCTCTACAGGGAGTTCGAAGCCAGTTTCGAGTACGAGGAGACGGCCGATCAGCAGCGCGCCATCGATGAAACGCTGGCAAGCATGCAGGCGAAAAAACCGATGGACCGCTTAGTCTGCGGCGATGTCGGCTACGGCAAAACCGAAGTTGCGATGCGGGCGGCGTTTCTTGCGGTGGAAGGAGGCAAACAAGTGGCGGTGCTCGCGCCGACGACGGTTCTGGCGCAGCAGCATCTGCAGACGTTCCGCCATCGCTTCCGCAATTATCCGGTGCGTATCGAGATGGTCAGCCGCTTTTTGACCAGCAAGGAAATCGGCGCGGTCTTGCAAGACACTGCGAAGGGTTTAGTCGACGTGGTCATCGGCACACACCGATTACTGCAGAAAGACGTGCAGTTCAAAGATCTGGGTTTGGTGATCATCGACGAAGAGCACCGCTTCGGCGTCGCGCACAAGGAGCGGCTCAAGAAAATGCGCGAGCTGGTCGATGTCTTGAGCTTGACGGCGACACCGATCCCGCGCACGCTGCACATGTCCTTAGTCGGCATCCGCGACTTGAGCATCATCGAAACACCGCCGGTGGACCGGCTCGCGATCCAGACCTACGTGACACGTTACGACGAACGCGTGATCCGCGACGCCATCTTGCGGGAGATTGAGCGCGGCGGGCAGGTTTTCTTTCTGCACAATCGAGTCGAAACCATCGACCGGCTGGCGCTTAAGCTCGCCGACCTGGTGCCGGAGGCCAAAATGGCGGTGGCGCACGGTCAGATGCGGCCCAAGGAATTGGAAAAAGTCATGGTTGATTTTCTCGAAAACCGGACCCAGGTGTTGGTCTGCTCGGCGATCATCGAATCGGGCCTCGACTTTCCCAACGCGAACACGATCATCATCAACCGCGCCGACCAGTTCGGCCTGGCGCAACTCTATCAGCTCCGGGGGCGGGTCGGCCGCTCGCACCGCCACGCGTTCGCCTATCTCTTGATTCCCGGCGAAAAAGCGATCACTCCGGATGCGGAGAGGCGGTTGCGCGCTCTGCAGGAAATCGACGGCCTGGGCGGCGGATTCAAGCTGGCGCTGCATGATCTGGAGATTCGCGGCGCTGGCAATTTGCTCGGCGCCCAGCAGTCCGGACAGATTACTGCGGTGGGCTTCGAGCTTTATACCGAGATGATGGAGAAGGCGGTGCAAGAGCTCAAGGGCGAAGAAGTGTTGCCCGAAGTCGATCCCGAGATCCGCTTGGGGATTGCGGCCTATTTCCCCGATGCTTACATGCCCGACGCCAATCAGCGGCTGTATTTCTACAAGCGGCTGGCGAGCCTGCAAACGCCAACCGAGTTAGAGGATCTCAAGGCGGAGATCAAGGACCGCTTCGGACCCTACGATGACCGAGTGGCCAACTTGTTCATGGTGATGAACCTGCGCCGCATTCTCAAACGATTTCTGGTGCAGCAGTTGAGCGTGTCCGAGGGCAAGGTTTACCTGCTGTTTCACCCGGAATCGCCGGTGAAAGTGGAAAAGCTGCTCGAACTCATACGAAAACAAAAAAGCCGATATCGGCTATCGCCAGACGGCCGGTTGTCATTCACGCCGCAGAATCAAGAGTGGGAGGCTTTGATGGAAGAGGTGGCCGGGTTGCTGCAAACGATTCATGAAACTCCCATGCCGCAAGACGTCCAATCCGTACCGGCGCCGTTGGGTTAATGCCAAGATGGCCCAGTGGAGTGAATTCGGCCGGTGAAGCCCCGATGGGACCTAGAACTCGGCGACTCGCTACGCCATAGCCGGCGGTTTTGTCTTTTTGACCGGGTTATGTTACTAGATGGCATCATTTCACGCCGGTTGGCGACGCTTGATCAATGATGCGGCGGCAAATCATCTGTCAAACTGTTCTTTTTTGGTTCATCTCGGTTTTGCCGAGCCTTGCCAACAGCACGGTGGTCGAGCAGTTGATCGCCGTGATCAATAGCGAGCCGTACACGCTTTCCAACCTGAACCGCTACGCCCGGGAAAAGTTTAACCGCGGTTTTCCCACCGGAGACTTGAATCAAATCAACGACAGCGACCGTCAGGTCTTGGAGCAATTCGTCACCGACAAACTGCTCGAGGCGGAGGTGCTGGAAGCCGGTATTCGCATCGGCCCCGACGAGGTCGAGCGCTACATCGAGCAAGTGAAAAAGACCAATCGTCTGTCGGATGACGATCTCAAGCTCGCGCTCAAGCGCGAAGGGCAAACCATGGAAAGCTACCGCGCCACGGTTAAGGCCGAAATGGAGAAATCCGAGATCATCGACCGACAGGTACGCCGCAAGATCAATATCACCGACGACGACGTCGAGCGTTACTACAAGTTGAATCAAAAAAATTACCGCTCGAAGGAGCGGGCGCGCATCCGGCACATTCTATTGAACTTAAGCGAGAGCGCGCCGCCGAACCAGGTGCAGAGCACGATCGAGAAAGCGCAGGGGATTTACCGCCGCATTCAGGAGGGCGAAGACTTCGCCAACTTGGCCGGCGAATTCTCCGAAGGAGCCGGACGCGCCACCGGCGGCGATATCGGTTGGGTTGTGCGCGGGACGCTGATCGCAGGCCTGGAAGAGGTTGCTTTCGAAAAGCTGAAAGTCGGCCAGGTGAGCGAACCCTTTCGTACCACGATGGGGATTCATATCGTCAAACTCGACGCGCGCGAGACCGGCACGCTGCAACCGCTCAAGACGGTGGCGCCGAAAATCAAAGAGGAGCTGTTGAACAAGGCCTTGGAAGAACGCTTCGCCAGATGGCTCAAGACCGATATGCGGCGAAAACATCGCGTCGACATCAAACTAGCGGGGGTCGTCTTTAAGCCGGAAGACGCGAAGGACAACACGCTAAACAGCTTGGTGGCGCGATCGATGCGGCCGGTGCGGCGCGAAGAGCGCTCGGTGCTGAGTTATCTCAACCCGTTTTCCTACATCGTCAAAGAAACGCCTTTCGAGGACGAGGATCCGAACAGCCCGCTGACGGGAAAAAGCGTCGTCAGCGTCTTCGGCGTGCCGCTGTTTACCACAGAAACCGTCGACGATGCGCCTGATATCCTGAGCCCGCCGAAGCAGGACTCGGGGAAGGGCGTTTTCTCGACGATCATCGATTCCATCAATCCGTTCTCGTCGTCAAAAAAGCCGTAGTCTCTTGCCTGCATTGGGTTTAGCAGGCAATAATGAGAGGGCCGTTCCGCTAGAAAGCTCTCTCAAATTCATGACCGACAAACCGATCATCGCGGTCACCATGGGCGATCCCGCGGGCATCGGCCCCGAGGTGATCGTCAAGGCTTTGGCGGACCCCGCCATCAAAAAAGCCGCGCGGCCGCTGATACTCGGCGATTGGGGCGTCTTGCAGCGCACGCGGGAACGGTTGAGAGGAACGCCGCCGCTGATTTGCTGGCAGCCGGGGCAGCGGCTCTTGCCATTGCTCGACGATCCGCGCGCATTCACTGTTTGTCCGCTATCGGCGCTCTCGGCCAAAGAGTCGCGGCCTGGGGGCGCTTCAAAGGCATGCGGGCACGCCGCCTTCAGCTACATCAGGGTGGCGGCCAAGTTGGCGCTGTCGAATGTGGCGGATGCCATCGCCACCGCGCCGATCAGCAAGCACAGTCTGATTGACGCCGGACATGACTATCCGGGGCATACCGAATTACTGGCTGAGTTAAGCCGCACGCCGGAGTGCCGCATGATGTTGATCGGCGCCAAGCTGCGGGTCGTGCCGGTGACCGGCCATATTCCCTACAGCAAAGTGGCGCGCAGTTTAAGCCGCGCCAATATTGAGACCACCGTTGAGTTGACGCACCGCAGTCTCAAGGATTTTTTTGCCATCCAGCGCCCGCGCATCGCGGTGGCCGCGCTCAATCCCCACGGCGGGGAGCAAGGCCTATTCGGCGATGAAGAAATTCACCTCATCGGTCCGGCGGTGGAAGCGGCGCGCCGGCGCGGCTTCGGTTCGTTCGGACCCTTTCCCGCCGACAGCTTATTCCATCAGGCGGCTCGCGGCGACTACGACGCCGTCGTCTGCATGTATCACGATCAAGGGTTGATTCCGCTGAAGCTGCATCACTTCTACGGCGGCGTAGCGCTCACCCTCGGGCCGCCGTTCGTTCGCACCTCGGTCGATCACGGCACGGCCTACGATATCGCGGGCAAAGGCAAGGCGGACGAAAGCAGCATGAGAGAGGCGATCTTATTGGCGGCGCGGCTGGCGCGCAGCGCTCAAACCAGAAAACGCTCGGAGCGCAGCCGATCCGGATCGAAGGCGATGACGGCAAGCCATGAAACCGCATCCAAATGATCCGGATGCGATTTGAGCGCGCGGGGTTGCAGCATCGCGGCAAAATCCGAGCAGACGGCAAATCGGCTCCGGTGCCACGGCTCCGCGCGGCGGCGCGGCGTCTGGCTCGATCCAGCAAGTGACGGGTCGGGTTTAATTTGCGCGGAGGAAATCATGAATCCAGCAGTCTTTCGTGAATACGACATTCGCGGGTTGGCGGAGAAGGATTTCGACAAAGAGTTTGCCCTGTTGCTCGGCAAGGTGCACGGAACTGCGATCGCCGAAAGGGGCGGCAAGCGGGTTACCGTGGGGCGGGACTGCCGCGTTACTTCAGATCCTTACGCCGAAGCGGTCATCGCCGGTATGGCATCATCGGGGCTGCATGTGATCGATATCGGCATTTGTCCGACGCCGCTGCTCTATTTTTCTTTGTTCCATCTCGATGTCGACGGCGGCATTCAGGTCACCGCCAGCCACAATCCTTCCGAATATAACGGCTTTAAGATTTGCCTCGGCAAAGAAACGCTTTACGGCCAGCAGATCCAAGAAATCCGCGCGAAAATGGAAAGGGGCGAACACCGCGGCCGCCCGGGCGGAAAGGTCGAACGCTATGAAATCGTACCGCCCTATCACAAGCAGTTGATGAGCGACGTGCCGAAGCTCGGTAGAGCGCTCAAAGTCGTCCTCGACGCGGGCAGCGGTGTGGGCGGACCGGTGGCGCCGCCGATCTTTCGTCAGTTGGGCTGCCAGGTTTGGGAGATCGCATGCGTGCCCGACGCCAGCTTTCCTTTTCACCATCCCGATCCAACGGTGCCGGACAATTTGGCGATGCTGATCGATAAGGTGAGAAAGGAAAACGCCGATCTGGGCATCGCCTACGACGGCGACGCCGACCGCATCGGCGCCGTCGATGAGGGCGGCAATATCTTATGGGGCGATGAGCTGTTGATCTTATTTTCCCGCGACCTGCTCAAGCGCAATCCGGGCGCCACGATCATCTCGGAAGTCAAGTGCTCGCAGCGGCTCTACGACGACATCGCAAAGAATGGCGGCAAGCCGATCATGTGGAAGGCCGGCCACTCGCTGTTAAAAGCTAAAATGAAGGAGACTCAGGCGCTCCTAGCCGGGGAAATGAGCGGCCATATGTTCTTCAAGGAGCGCTACTTCGGCTACGACGACGCGATTTACGCTTCGCTGCGGTTGCTCGAGATTGTTGCCGAAGCTGGCCGGCCGCTTTCTACTTTGCTCGCTGATCTGCCCAAAACCGTGTCAACGCCGGAGATCCGAGTGGATTGCCCGGACGATAAAAAGTTCATCATCGCCGAACGGGCCACGGAGTATTTTCGCCGGCACTACAGCATCATCGACGTCGACGGCGTGCGGGTGCAGTTCCCCGAAGGCTGGGGCTTGATCCGCGCCTCCAACACACAGCCGGCGTTGGTGTTGCGCTTCGAAGCACGATCCGAAGCCAAACTCAAAGAATACCGCGCGCTGATCGAAGACAAGCTCCAAGAGTTACAAGCGTCGTAGATGATCGTGGTAGGGCGGGTTTCGAGCCGCCTACGGGGCCCGATCGTCTTGACCGGGCCATGCGGTCGGCGAACTCGCCGCTTGCTACATCCTTTCCGTGACAGAGCTTTTCCGAATAATCGTTGATGGCTGGCAAGATCGTCATTAAGGGCGCGCGGGTCCACAATCTGAAAAATATCGATGTGGAGATGCCGCGTGATCGGCTGGTCGTGATTACCGGCGTTTCGGGATCGGGCAAGTCTTCGCTTGCTTTCGATACCCTCTATGCCGAAGGGCAGCGGCGTTATCTCGAATCGCTCGGCGCCGATGCGCGCCAGCTATTGAAACAGATGGCGAAACCCGATGTCGACGCGATCAGCGGTCTTTCGCCGGCCATTGCGATCGAACAAAAAATTGGCATTGCCAGTCCGCGCTCCACGGTCGGAACAATGACCGATACTTATGACTTCTTGAGACTATTGTTCGCCCGGGCGGGCGAGCCCTCGTGCGTCAACTGCGGCAGCAAAATCACTGCGCGCACCGTCGATCTGATCGTTGATGAATTGATGGCCGAACCGGCGGAGAGCCGGATCGTGGTGCTCGCTCCGGTGGAGTGGGCGCGCGGCGGCGCGTCGAAAAGCCTGCTCGAATTGGCGCGGCAGGGCTTCACCCGGGTCATGGTCGACGGCCAATTGCACGAGCTTGACGATGACTTTTCGGAGGCGGCAAAGAACGCAAACCGCCTCGATTTGGTGGTCGACCGATTGACGTTGCGCCCCGGGGTTGAAAAACGACTGGCCGATTCGCTCGAACTTGCAGCCAAGGCCGGCCAACAGGTCATCAAGATCGCCATTTCAGCTAGCGCGCAGAACGCACTGCCGCGCGAGCTCATTTTCAGTCTCAATCTCACTTGCGCAGAATGCGGTAGCGCGGCCCCGGAAATGACGCCGAGCTTATTTTCATTCAACAGCCCGCGGGGCGCTTGCCGAGGCTGCAACGGCCTGGGTTCAATGATCCGGCGCGGCAAATCGGCCGATGATGCCGCGCCGTGCCCTGAGTGCGGCGGCAGTCGATTGAACGAACAGGCGCTCTCGGTACGGATCGGCGGCAAGAACATCGCTCAATTGGCGGCGCACTCTGCGGCGGAACTGCGCCAATTTCTTTCCGACCTCGAGCTTCCTCAAGACCGCAAGATTGTCGGCGCGAAAATCATTGCCGAGATTAACAGCCGGCTTACTTGTTTGACTCGGCTCGGGCTCGATTACTTAAGTCTCGATCGAGGATCCACGAGCCTTTCCGGCGGCGAAGCGCAGCGAGTACGATTGGCAACACAACTCGGCGTCGGGCTGTCGGGGGTGCTTTACGTTCTCGATGAGCCGAGCATCGGCCTGCACCAAAGGGACAACGCGCGCCTGATCGAAATACTTCGAGAGCTGCGCGACCGCGGTAATTCGGTCATTGTGGTAGAACACGATGTCGAGGCGATCCGAGCGGCCGACTTTGTCATCGATATGGGACCCGGCGCGGGGGCCAAGGGCGGCGCCGTAGTTGCCTGTGGGAGCGCCGAGCGAGTGGTCTCAGAGCAGCAATCGCTTACCGCGCGCTATTTGTCAGGGAAGGATAGCGTGCCGATACCGGCGCAGAGGCGGCGCGGAAGCGGAGTTCTTCGCGTTAGCAACATTTGCGCGCGGAATCTGAAAGATCTCAGCGTTGAAATTCCCGTGGGCGCGCTGACTTGTGTGACTGGCGTATCCGGGGCGGGTAAGAGCACCCTGGTGATGGAGGTCATTTTTGCTGGCGTGGCGCGGCTGCTGCGCCGCGGCGGCGCGTTCCAAGGCACAGGGCAAATTACCGGCTGGGAGGTATTGGAGCGCGTTATCGGCATTGATCAAGCGCCGATCGGCCGGTCGCCGCGCTCCAATCCGGCGACTTATGTCGGACTTTACGACCACTTACGCGAGTTGTTCGCAGCGCTGCCAGAAGCGCGGGTCCGCGGCTATAGGGCCGAGCGGTTTTCTTTTAACCTGCCGGGCGGGCGATGCGAAGCTTGTCAAGGAGACGGGGTGGTCCGCGTCGAAATGCAATTTTTGCCGGATCTATTCGTCACCTGCGAAAGCTGCCGCGGCAGACGCTACAACCGCGAAACTTTGGCCGTCAAGTATAAGGGATTGAACATTGCGGACGTGCTCGATCTCACAGTGGAACAGGCCCTGGAGTTGTTGAGCGCCGTTGCGCCGATTTACGACCGCTTGCGCACCCTCCGAGAGGTCGGATTGGGGTACCTGCGCTTGGGGCAGTCGGCAACGACTCTTTCCGGCGGCGAGGCCCAGAGGGTCAAGTTAGCGCGGGAACTGGCGCGCAAATCGACCGGCAGGTCGCTTTACGTTCTGGACGAGCCGACGACCGGATTGCACTTTGATGACGTACGAAAATTGCTTGATTTACTGAATAGTTTGATCGATCAGGGCAATACCATGATCGTCATCGAACATAATCTTGACGTGATCAAGTGCGCCGACTATGTGCTCGACCTCGGTCCGGAAGGCGGTGCGAGCGGGGGACGCTTGATAGCCAGCGGCCCGCCCGAGGCGATCGCCGCGGCCGCCGAATCGGTGACGGGGCGTTATTTGAAAGCCGTGCTTGGCGGGACCGCCAGCTATTGACTCGATCCGGCGTCTTGGTTAGCTTGATATCAGACCAATAAGGTCTGTGATCAATGAATCTGCGAACACCCATATATCTGGATCATCAAGCCACCACGCCGGTCGATCCGCGGGTGCTCGATGCGATGCTGCCGTATTTCACAGAACGGTTCGGCAATGCCGCGAGCAAGAGCCACGCGTTCGGCTGGGAAGCCGAAGCAGCGGTCGATACGGCGCGTGAGCAGATCGCGGGTTTAATCGGTGCGGCAGCCAAAGATATTGTCATCACCAGCGGCGCCACCGAATCGGATAACTTGGCGCTCAAGGGGATCGCTGCGGCATACCGGGACAAGGGCAATCATATCGTGACTTGCGTGACCGAGCACAAAGCGGTGCTGGACAGCTGCAAAGTCTTACAAAAGGACGGTTTTGAGGTGACTTATCTGCCGGTTCGAGCAGATGGCACGATCGATCTCGCCCGGCTGAGAGACTCCCTGACCGATAAGACGATCTTAATCTCGCTCATGGCGGTGAACAATGAGATCGGCACGGTTCACCCGCTGCAAGCGATCGGGCGGCTGGCGCGCGAGAGCAATGTTCTGTTTCACACCGATGCCACCCAGGCCGTCGGCAAGCTGCCGATCAACGTCGATGCGATGGGGATCGACCTGTTGTCCTTGACTGCTCATAAGATGTACGGGCCGAAAGGTGTGGGCGCGCTCTATGTGCGCTCGAAGCCGCGCGTAAAGGTCACGCCGCTGATCGACGGCGGCGGCCATGAACGAGGCATGCGCTCGGGCACGCTGAATGTCGCCGGTATCGTCGGTCTGGGTAAGGCCTGCGAGCTGGCACGAAAAGAGATGAGCGCGGAGGGAGAGCGTTTGATCGCGCTGCGCGAACGGCTGAAAACGGGTGTCCTCGCAGAACTCGGCGAGGTTTACGTGAACGGGCATGAGACCGAGCGGCTGCCGGGCAATTTGAATTTGAGCTTCGCTTACATCGAAGGCGAGTCGCTTTTGATGGGTTTGAAAGAGATCGCGGTTTCCACCGGTTCGGCATGCACTTCGGCGAGTTTGGAACCTTCGTACGTGCTCAAAGCGCTCGGCCTGAGCGATGAACTGGCATACAGCGCGATACGCTTCGGCCTGGGCCGCTTCACTACTGAGGAAGAGATCGATTTTACCATCGGGCGAGTGGTCGAAGAAGTAAAGCGTCTGAGACAGATCTCACCGGTTTATCAAGCCAAGTTAGGCCGGCGGCAAAAACAGGCGCGCGAGGTCTGAGACTGGAGAAATGCCATGGCGACGGGGGTAAACGTCACCGAACGAGCGGCGGCACGGATCAAAGAGCTGATTCAGGCGGAAAATCGCCAGGGCCAGGGACTGCGCGTCAAAGTAGTGGGGGGTGGCTGCTCCGGCCTACAGTATAAAGTTGATTTTGATCTGCCCAAGGCGAGCGACAAAGTGTTTGAGAAGGACGGCGCCAAGGTTCTCATCGATATGAAGAGTTTGCTTTACTTGGCCGGCACGGAGCTTGATTACAAGGACGAGCTGATGCAATCGGGATTTGTATTTCAGAATCCCAACGTCAAGAAATCCTGCGGCTGCGGCGCGTCGTTTACAGTTTAAGTTAAGGGAGTTTTTGCCATGGCAGCAGTAACCGCCGAAGAACTGGCCCAGCGCGAATACAAGTACGGTTTTGTCACCGATATCGAAGCCGACACGGTTCCGCCGGGTTTGAACGAAGAAATCATTCGACTGATTTCGGCAAAAAAGAACGAGCCGGAGTTTATGCTTCAGTGGCGCCTCAAAGCGTATCGCTATTGGGCCAAGCTGGAAAAGTCCCAGGCCGAACCGACATGGGCGAAGGTGCATTATCCGCCCATCGATTATCAGGCGATTCGGTATTACTCCGCGCCCAAAACCAAATCCGACGGGCCGAGGAGCCTCGAAGAAGTCGATCCCGAATTGCTCAAAACCTACGAGAAACTGGGCATCCCGTTAAGGGAGCAAGAACGGCTCGCCGGCGTGGCGGTGGACGCCGTGTTCGACAGCGTCTCGGTCGCGACAACGTTCAAAGGCAAGCTCGCGGAACTGGGTATCCTTTTCTGCTCGTTTTCGGAAGCGGTGCACGATTATCCTGAACTGGTGCGGCAATATCTCGGTTCGGTGGTGCCCTACAGCGATAATTTTTTCGCCGCGCTGAATGCCGCGGTCTTCAGCGACGGATCTTTTTGTTACATCCCCAAGGGCGTGCGTTGTCCGATGGAGCTGTCGACGTATTTCCGCATCAATGCCGCGGAGACCGGCCAGTTCGAGCGTACCTTGATCGTCGCCGATGAAGGCGCGACGGTGAGCTATCTCGAGGGCTGCACGGCGCCGATGCGCGACAAAAATCAGCTGCATGCGGCGGTCGTCGAGCTGGTGGCGCATAAAGACGCGCAGATCAAGTACTCGACAGTGCAAAACTGGTATCCCGGCGACAAGGAGGGCAAGGGCGGCATCTATAACTTCGTGACCAAGCGCGGCAAGTGTTTGGGCGAACGCTCGAAAATCTCCTGGACCCAGGTCGAAACGGGCTCGGCGATCACCTGGAAGTATCCGAGCTGTATTTTGCAGGGGGACGATTCGGTAGGCGAGTTTTATTCGGTTGCGCTGACCAACAACTATCAGCAAGCCGATACCGGCACCAAGATGATCCACATCGGCAAGAACACCAAAAGCACGATCATCTCCAAGGGCATCTCGGCCGGGCACGGGCAAAATACTTATCGCGGGTTGGTCAAGGTCATGAAGGGCGCTACCGGGGCGCGCAATTATTCGCAGTGCGATTCGTTGCTGCTAGGCGACCGGTGCGGCGCGCATACGTTTCCTTATTTGGAAGTGCTCAACAATCAGGCACAGGTCGAGCATGAAGCATCGACGTCGAAAATCGGCGAGGACCAACTATTTTACTGCCGCCAGCGGGGTATTTCGACCGAGGATGCCGTCAACATGATCGTTAACGGATTCTGCAAACAGGTATTCAAAGAATTGCCGATGGAATTTGCCGTCGAGGCGCAGAAATTACTGGGCGTTAGTCTCGAGGGAAGCGTTGGTTGACGGTGATGGGTAAACAGGAATCAGTAAACGGTAAACAGTAATCAGTAAACAGTAGCGGTCAGCAGTGAAGACCGCCAGCAAACCGTGACTGATCCCTCGTGATCAAAAATGGATGTTTACTTCGACAATAACGCAACCACGCGGGTTTTGCCGGAAGTCGTGGAAGCGATGCTGCCGTTCTATACGGATCGTTACGGCAATCCATCGAGCATTCATCGATTTGGCAGCTCGGTGGGGGAGAAGATCGCCGAGGCCCGCGCACAGGTGGCCGCGCTGATCGGCGCGGCCGATCCGATTGAAGTGATTTTCACCAGTTGCGGCACCGAAAGCGATAATGCGGCGATCCGCGGCATGCTCGAAGCGCGCCCGGACAAGCGGCATATCGTGACCACCAAAGTGGAACACTCGGCCATCCTCGGATTGTGTCAACACCTGGAAAAAAAGGGCTACCGAGTCACCTGGCTTAACGTGGATCAAGAGGGCGCGCTGGATTTGACCGAGCTCGAGGCTGCGTTGACGCAAGATACCGCAATCGCATCGATCATGTGGGCCAACAACGAAACGGGTGTCATCTTCCCGATCGAAAAGATCGGCGCGCTGGCGCGCGCCAAGGGGGTCCCGCTGCACGTCGATGCCGTCCAGGCGGCGGGGAAGATTCCGATTCAGATCAAGAATCTGCCCGTCGACCTGCTGACCATCTCCGGCCATAAGTTTCATGGACCGAAAGGCGTCGGGGCCTTGTACGTGCGGCGCGGCATCACCTTCCCGCCCTTCATGATCGGTGGCCACCAGGAAAAAAACCGCCGCGCCGGGACGGAGAACGTGGCCAGCATTATCGGCATGGGTCGAGCTGCTGAGGTCGCTTACGGACGCCTCCCTGCGGACGCCGCAGCGATGGCGCAACTGCGCGACGACTTGCAAAAGCTGCTGCTTGAATCCTGTCCCGAGAGCCGGGTGAACGGCGCCGAGCAGCCGCGGCTGCCGAACACATTGAACATCAGTTTTCGCCATCTCGAAGGAGAATCGATTCTGGTGCTGCTCGACCAGCAGGGTATCTGTGCTTCGACCGGCTCGGCATGCACCGCCGGATCCTCGGAACCCTCGCATGTGTTGCGCGCGATGAGCGTGCCGGTCGATTGGCTGCAAGGGGCGGTGCGATTCAGTTTGAGCCGATTCAGCAGCGAAGCGGAAGTCGATTATGTGAACCGAATGCTGCCGCCGATCGTCCAACGCTTACGCGGCTTTTCGAAGACGGGGCAAATAGCCGATCCGTCGAAGTCGAGCCGAGGCGTCCCGGCAAGCGGTAGGCGTGCAAGGGGGTAACTATGGGGCTGATGCAAATTCCCCGCCGGGTTGATTACGGTTTACGGGCGGTTATCTATCTCTCGAGCCAGGAAACCGAGAGGTGCTGTTCGATCGCCGAGATCGCCAGGGAGCAGGGCGTGCCGAAGAAGTTTTTGGAAAAGATTGTTCAAGATCTCGTGCGCGCGGGTTTAGTCAGATCAAAGCGCGGATCAGCCGGCGGTTATCAATTGGCGCGAGCAGCGGAGGCGATCTCGTTTTGCGACGTGATCGAGGCCATCGAGGGACCGATCGCGGTGAACGCCTGCATCGATCACGATTTGGGCTGTGATCAGATCCCCCGCTGCCGGATGATCGGCGTGTGGAGCGAAGTGCAAAGCAAAGTGACGGAGGTGCTTAGCCGGACTACCATCGCAGCGCTGAAGCGTTCGCCGTGCGCACAATTCACTGTTTCCTCTTCTCTTTCGAGCGCGGCTTGAGCGTAAAAAACGCATCGCAGGTTAAGCCGCACTCTAACGGGAGGTGTTATGATGGTCCAAGATCAGGGATTGAGCATGGAAGAGCGGGTCACTTCGCTATTTCAGCCCGATACATTATTGCCGGGACAGTACTTGGACACGTTTCGGCGGAAGCTCCATCTCGAGCCGGAAAAAAAACTCATGCTAGCGATTCTCGAAGACGGTATCGCGTGCTTTCAAAAATATCTGTTCGCTCGCGATAGCAAAGGCAAAGCCTTGTTTCGTGAAGCCGAGGCGTGGGTCGAGGAAAAAGGCAGTGAGGCGGTTTTTTCGTTCGACAGCGTGTGCGAAGCTTTGGGCTTGGATCCTGATTACCTGCGCCGCGGTCTGGCGAACTGGAAGGCGCGGGCGCTGGCACAGCGGAACCAAATCAAGGTCGTGCGCTTAGCGCCGCGACCGAGGCGATCCATACGGACAACACCGCTCGCTCGCCGGGCGCGCCATCGGCTTAAACGGGCCGTGAACCGCTAAGAACGAAGGTGGCTAAAGGCTCACACAAGGGCACAAAGGTCGCATCGTGAAGCTCTTCATCTTGCCTCATTTTATGAATTTGTGCTCTTTGTGGTGAGATCTCGTTCTTTCCAGCAGCGAGCGAAAATTTTCGGCCAAACCAGTTACGCTTGCAAAGCGCGCCAAACGATTTCATAACTCAAGCATGAGCAGAGTACGGCGCCGATCGGCGTTGGGGGCCTTGTTGTACGATTTACGTTACCGCGCCGGCGAGTATGCGTTGCGCGGATTTATTTGCGCTCTTCCCTACATCCCATTTCGTGCGGTTGGGTGGTTTACCTCGCTAATGGCGCGGGCGACATTCTATCTGATTTGGCGCTACCGATATAGGATGGAAGAGAATATCCGCAAAACCTTGAGTCGAGAGATTCCGGATCCGGCCGCGCGGCGGGCTCTGGTTTGGTGCGCCTGGCGTAACTTCGCGCATACGGTTCTGGACACCACTGCGATTATGAACTTTTCGAAGGAAGAAATCCTCGCCAAAGTCGCTCTGCAGGGCGAAGAACACCTCAAGGCGGCGCTTATGCAAGGCAAAGGGGTGCTTGCGTTGAGCGCGCATCTGGGCAGTTTCACCATGATCGGACCGCGGCTTGCCGCGGGCGGGTATCCCTTCAGCGTGGTCGTCAAGCACCCGGCGCACAAGCGTTTCGCTCAACTGACCGACGACTATCGCAGTCGGGTCGGCATCGACACGATCGCGGCCAAACCGCGCCGTGAAGCGGTGCGGGGCATTATCAGAGCGCTGCGCCAAAACCGGATTGTTTTAGTGATCGCCGATGAATTCAAATCCGGCGATATCCTAGTGGATTTTTTCGGTCTCAAGCTGCCGGCGCCGCGCGGTCCGGCCACCTTGGCTCTGCGCACGGGGGCAGTGACGCTGCCGATGTTCGCCATCCGGCAGGCGGATGATTCTCTGCTCCTATCGATCGGCGCGCCGATCGAGCCGATCACGCGGCATGATCTCGACGCCAGTGTTCTCGCCACCACCGCTCTCTATACGCGCCATCTTGAACAGGCGATTCGGCGTTATCCGGCACAATGGAATTGGCTGGGGCTGCCCCGGCGCAGTGAAGCGATCGTCAGTGAAGAGAGCGCAAGCACCGAGTTGACCGGCGATACCGCGATCAGGAAGACAGGCACGCTGTTTTAGCACTGTCAACCGCAGCGATCGCAGAGCTAAAGGTGACGAGGCAGTCCCGGAACTTAGTCCGTAAAAATTTCCGAGCGAACTTACTATCAGAGCTTCGAATCGAAGCCCGGATTCAAAATACCTCTTTGTTCGGTCGCTTCGAGATACCGCATGAAGCGATATTTGTTCTCGATTTCATCGAGCTTTAACGGGGGCAAGTTTTTCGGCTGGCCGGGTGCAACTTTGACCGCGATCAAGCTGAGTTGGTTTTGCTCCCAGGCACGAACAAATTCCGCGCGAAAATCTTCCGGCGAACTGACCCAGATCGCATTGGGATAACCCGCCCCTTTGGCCAGGGCCACGGCGTCGGCCTGGCGCGATGCGGTGGCGGTGCCGCCCGATGCTTCGTAAATCTCATTGTCGAACAAAAGATGAATGAAGTTACCGGGGTTCTGTTGCGCGATCGTCGGCAGACCGCAGAGATTCATCAAAAATGCGCCGTCACCGTCGATGGCGATGACTTTTCGATGCGGCAGGGCGATCGCCAGCCCCGCGGCGATGGACGAGACCAATCCCAAGGTGCGGGTTTTGAGATTGCCCTCGCTCGGGCGCAGCGCCCACCACTCGCGCGATGCCCAACCGGTGGAAACGCATAGGGCGTTCTGCGCATCGGCGGCAATGACTTTCAGGCAATCATAACGTTGCATTAGTTCACCCCTAAGACGCTCTTGGTCAGCAAGACGGCGACGGGTTTTTTCGAATCGTCAGCCAAGATTTGCGCGCCCCGCAAGATCTCCTCGATATCCTCGCGCCGGCGCAGCACGTAGCTGCGAAAACCCATTGCTTGGAGCACCGGTTGCGTGACCGAACCGAGGGTGGTGAAGCCGCGGTCGCCGATGTCGCCGGCGTAATAGATCAGCATCAAGAGCGGTATTTGAAATTGCAACGAGGTGGTGGTCAGCGCGTTGCAGCTATTCAACAAACCGGCGTTCTGCATGATGATCGCAGTTTTTTTTCCGGCCAGATAGGCGCCGGCGCAGATGCCGATGCCTTCTTCCTCGCGGCATAACGGCACCTGTTTGAGATCCGGGTCCGTTTCGACTGCGCGGATCAGTTCAAGCATTTTTTCATCAGGCAGGGTAGCGACGAAATCGATCCCGGCTTTTTTGAGGCCGGCGACGATCAGCGCAGCCGATTTTTTATCTGGCATGTTCCATCCTCGAAAAGGGTGAACGAACTGGTTCGCCTATCGCTACTGTGAATCGCGCAAAGTTGTCAAGTCGGAGAAGCCGTCAAACCCTGCCGCGGAGCTTTGTTGACACGGATATTGGAGCAGATCTAGAGTGCGGCAGGATTAACCTGATGCCGCTCACGCTCGCGCTTCATGCCATTAGTGAGATTCATTTCGGCGCCTCGACGCGGATCGATGGAAACCGGCTTGTCGTCAACGAGAGCGCATTGCGCGACATCGTGCTTCAGGACGACACGCTCGCTGCGGTTGATTTTGCGCTGACCCGTCCCGGCGAAAGTTGTCGCGCCGGGCCTATTTTCGATGTGATCGAGCCGCGCGCGAAAGCGGCCGGGACAGGAGCTGATTTTCCCGGCATCCTCGGGCCGCCAACGACCGCCGGGATGGGCACGACGCACGTGCTCTCAGGGGCGGCTGTGTCGGTATTGGCTGAAATGACACCCGATCCGACTCGCACCGCCACCGGACGGCTGTTGGAAATGTCCGGACCGGCGGCGCAAGGCAGCCCTTATGCGGCGCTGTGCCATTTGCTGGTCATGCCGCATACCAAAGCGGAGCTACCGCGGCAAGCGGTCTTGAAAGCTTACCGATTCGCCGGATTGCGCGCCGCCGTATATCTCGCTCAAGCGGCGCTCGATCGAGAGCCTGCGTCACGCCGCACCTTTGAACCGGCGGGCCCGCTGGTTGCCGGACGCGAAGGTCTGCCGCGGGTCGCTTACATCGGCCAGATCTTTTCGCGCCAGCGAAAGCCCGCGGCTGACGAACCGATTCTGTACGGCACCAATACGGAGGGCATGCTGCCGGTTTTACTGCATCCCGATGAGTGGCTCGACGGCGCGGTCGTGCCGTCGCTTAACTCCTGGTTTGGCGGCACCGAAACTTACTTTTATCAAAATCACCCGGTCATTCTGGAGCTTTACGAGCGCCATCATGCTCGGCAAATTGATTTCGTCGGCACGGTGGCGACGGTCGCCGGTCATGACAACTTCGATCGCGAGCGGCAATGCCATGCGGCGGCGAGTCTGGTCAAATGGATCTTGCGCGCCGACGGCGCGGTGCTCACCAAATATGGCGGCGGGTTGCCCCACGCGGACTTGGCCGAGACGGCGCGGTTGCTGGAAACAATGGGCGTGAACACCGCGGTCATGGTTTCCGATGTGTCGCGCGACCGCAGGGTGGAGTCGGCATTGTTGTTCAATGTGCCCGAGGTCGATGCCATCGTTTATAACGGCGGCAACGGTACCGAATACCAGATCGGCAAAGTCGATCGCGTAGTCGCATCGACAGCCGAACTTAGCGCTTTGTTGACCGGTCCGCTGCGGGTTCAGGCTTCCGAGATATTGGGCGTCACCAATCAACAAGGCGCTTCGAGAATGAGAGCGCTGGTGTATTAGAAGAGGCCATAGCCATCAGGTCGGACATCGGGAAAGGTTTTTACTGGTGCCCATTGCCTGCTGCCTGTTGCCTCGGGAGTTCACATGCGAATCGTTCATTATCTGAATCAATTTTTCGGCGGCATCGGCGCGGAGGAGCATGCCGGGACGGGTTTGGAATTCCGTGACGGCGCCGTCGGTCCAGGAAAACTTCTGGAACAGCTTCTGGGAGACCATGCCAAAGTCCTCGTGACGATCGTCTGTGGCGATAACTATGCTGTCGAGCACCAGCAGGAAATCACTACCTCCGTGCTGCAAAAGCTGACAAAGCTGGGCGTCGATCTGTTCGTGGCGGGGCCGTGCTTCGATGCCGGGCGTTATGGCATGGCCGCGGGGGCGTTATGTCACGCGATTCAGTCGCAACTCGGTATTCCGGCAATTACCGCCATGGACGAGGAAAACCCGGGCGCCGATCTCTACCGCGAGGCGCTTTATATCATCGATTCCGGCCGTAGCGCGCTCGGCATGCGGGACGCGCTCGTGCGCATGGCCCGCCTAGGGAAAAAATTGGTCGGCAGGGAAGCGATCGGGCTGCCCGCAGCGGAAGGGTATTTGGTTCGCGGCCTGCTGCGCGATCAACTCGGGGCCGCGACTGCCGCGACCCGCCTGGTAGACATGTTGCTGGCTAAAATGCGCGGCGAAAAGTTCGTCTCGGAAATGTCGCCTACCCGATTCGCGCCGGTACCGATGCCCGCGGCCGTCCGTGATCTGGCGAAAGCTAAAATCATGCTGATCACCGACGGCGGGTTGGTTCCCAAAGGAAATCCCGACCGCATCGAAGGCACCGCCGCGACGCGCTGGGGCGCTTACAATGTTGCCGGGCGAGACGACCTGCGTGGCGAGGATTTTGAGGTGTCGCATGGCGGCTATGACAGCCGATTCGTCCAGGACGATCCCGATCGTTTGGTGCCTCTCGACGCGATGCGCGAGCTGGAGCGGAGCGGTGTCATCGGCAAACTGCATGATGAATTCCTCTCTACCTGCGGCAGGTCGAATCCGCTGTCGAACACGCGCCGGCTCGGGCGCGAGATGGCGGAGAAGGTTAAGCGCGAAGGGGTCGACGCGGTGATTCTGACTTCTACGTGAGGGACCAGTACTCGCAGCGGCGCTGCGATCACCACCGAACTGGAAAAAGCGGGCATCCCCGTGGTGCAGATCACGGCGGCACGGCCGATCGCAAAAATGGTCGGCGCCAATCGCGTTGTTCAAGGGACCGGCATCGTCCATGTAACCGGCGATGCCAAGCTGCCGGCGGCCGATGAGAAGGAGCTACGCAGAAAACTCGTGCAGCAGGCGCTGGCGGCGCTGCAATCGAGCGAGAAGCGCTGATCGGGGTGGTCAGTGAACAGTGATCGGTGATCAGTCATTTGGCTCTCCATCAACTGATCACTGTGTACTGATATTACTGATTACTGTAACTCAGCCGACCCCGGGCCGCCGAGACTCTTGAGACCCTGGCAAAGTCAGTATATGACTTCCCCTGCTGGATAGTTTTTGACGCGGCTCTGAAACTGACGCATAGCCTCGTTATCATCCCAGTACCTCGAAATCGGAGGCACCTATTTATGGCGGCTGAGCCTCGGTACGCGGCCATCCCAATCCGCGTTACAGTCAACGGCGTCGAGCATGACGCGGTGGTCGAACCGCGCACGCTGCTGGTTTATTTTTTGCGTGAGCAGCTCAATCTCACCGGCACTCACGTCGGCTGCGACACCAGCCAGTGCGGCGCTTGCACGGTGCACCTGGATGGCCGAGCCGTCAAGTCGTGCACCGTGCTCGCCGTCCAGGCGAACGGCGCTCGCGTGAAGACCATCGAAGGACTCGCAAACGGAGACAATTTTCATCCGGTGCAGGAAGGGTTTCGCGAAAAGCACGGCCTGCAGTGCGGTTACTGCACGCCCGGCATGATCATGACCGCGGTCCATTTGCTCGAGATCAATCCCAAACCGAGCGATGATGAGATCAAGCACGCCCTCGAAGGAAATCTCTGCCGCTGCACGGGTTACGTCAATATCGTCGAAGCGATCAAATGGGCCGCAGAGAAAATGAAGGATCAAGGCTGAAGACCCGAGTAGACTAAAACCGGACAACGAACGAGTCTTTTTAACTTTGAGCTTTTCCTGGTTGAAGCGAGGTGAACATGTTTCCCGCTCCTTTTGGCTACGCCGCAGCGCGCTCGGTTGATGAAGCGCTCGAGCTGCTGACGCAGTACGGAGAAGAAGCAAAGCTGCTTGCCGGAGGTCATAGTCTGATTCCGGCGATGAAGCTGAGGCTCCAGTCGCCCCGGATCTTGATCGATCTCGGCACTGTGGCGGGACTGCGCGGCGTGCGCGCTGCGGGCGACAGTCTCGTCATCGGCGCGCTCACGGTACACGCCGAGATCGCGGCTTCGGATCTGATTCGAAAGCATGTTCCCGGACTCTCCGACGCGGCGGCGGTGATCGGCGATTTGCAGGTGCGTAACCGGGGCACGATCGGCGGCAGCGTCGCCCATGCCGATCCGGCAGCCGATCTGCCGGTTATTTTGGCCGCTCTGAACGCCAGTTTCCTCGTGCAATCGACAGCCGGTAGCCGCTCCATCGGCAGTGATAATTTTTTCACTGACTTTTACACGACTGCGCTGAAGGCCGATGAAATCCTCACCGAAGTCCGGGTGCCGATTCCGGTCGCCGGCACGGGCAGCGCGTACGCGAAATTCCCGCATCCGGCATCCGGTTATGTGGTGGTGAGCGCGGGGACGTTGATCACCCGGCAAAGTTCCGGTTCCTGCGCTGCAGCCCGCGTTGCCATCGGTGGCGTGGGGAGCGGGCCGATCCGAGCGATCGCCACCGAAATGGAGTTGCAAGGCAAACCTCTGACGCCGCAAGTGATCGCCGCGGCTGCGGCGAAAGCCGCCGAAGAGAGCGACCCGGTGGAAGACAGCTACGCCAGTGCCGAATACAAACGCCACGTTGCCACGGTTTATGCGCGCAAAGCGATCCAAGCGGCAATAGAACGCGCGTCTAAAGTCTAGCGTCCGAAGTTTAGAGTTTCCGAAGAACGCCAGAGGCCAGACGCCAAACCCGAGACACCAAGCATCACGAGGAGACAATGACCACCGACCATCACCCAGCCGGCCTGATCGGCGCATCGCCGAAGCGCGTCGAAGATCCACCGCTCGTCGCCGGCAAAGGCTGCTACGTCGACGACATCAATTTGCCGGGAATGCTCTTTCTGGCTTTTCAACGAAGCCCGTATCCACACGCGAAAATCATTGCCATCGATAGCAGCAAAGCGAGGTCGATGCCCGGAGTGGAGTTGGTCGTTACCGGAACCGATCTGGGCGATAAGCTCACTTTAACGCCGTCGCAGGTATTGCCGAACATGAAAATCCCAGCGCATCCCGTGCTGGCGCGGGACGCGGTGCACTGTGTCGGCGTTCCAGTCGCCGCCGTCGTGGCGAAGACTCGCGCGCAAGCCGCGGACGCCGCGCAGGCCATCGAGGTGGAATACCAAGCCTTGCCGGGAGTGGCCAACGCCGAAGAAGCGCTCAAACCCGGCGCGCCGCTCGCGCATCAAGACCTGGACAGCAACGTGTGCTACACCTTGAGCAAAACCGGCGGCCATGTCGATAGAGCGTTTGCCGCCGCCGATCATGTCTTCACCATGCATATCGCCAGCCCGCGACAAGTCGCGCTGGCGATGGAACCCCGCGGGATCGTCGCGAGTCCCGACCCGTTCGGAAAAAATCTCACGGTCTGGCTTTCCACCCAGGCGCCGCACCGGGCGCGCGCCGAGATCGCCAATATTTTGGGTTTTCCCGAGCAGCGAATTCGCTTGATCGCGCCCGACGTGGGCGGCGGGTTCGGCAGCAAAGGACCGGTCTACCGGGAAGATATTGTTGCATGTTATCTAGCGCTCAAGCTGCGCAAGCCAGTCAAATGGATCGCTACGCGCAGCGAGGACTTTGTCACGACGATTCAGGGGCGCGACCAGGCGATGACTTCTGAGCTGGCGCTCCGAAAAGACGGCAAAATTCTCGGGCTCAAAGTCCGAGTGGTCGCCAACTTGGGCGCCTATTTGCATTCGAGCACCGCCGGTCCGCCGCAGCGCATGCTCGGTATGGCCTGCGGCAGTTATCAAATCCAAGATTGCCGGATCGAGATCGTCGCCGTATTTACCAACACCTGTCCCACCGGCCCCTACCGCGGCGCCGGCAGACCGGAGTCGGTGTTGAATATCGAGAGACTGCTCGACAAAGCCGCGGACGTGCTCGGCATCGACCGCCTCGAAATACGGCGACGAAATTTTATTCGGCCCGAGCAGTTTCCCTATACCACCGGCACCGGCGTCGAATACGATTCGGGCGATTATGAAAAGCCGCTCGACGAAGCGCTGAAGATTGCCAAGTATGAAGAACTGTTGCAGCAACGCGACCAGCGGCGCAAAAATGGCGAGATCGTCGGCATCGGCTTTTCGACGTTCGTCGAACCCAGCGGCGGCGCCGGTTTTGAAAGCGGAACGGTGCGGGTGGAACGAACCGGCGAAATCACCGTGCTCACCGGCTCAAGCTCGCATGGACAAGGTCACGAGACTTCCTGGGCGCAGATCGCGGCCGAGCTGATGAAAACGTCCATGGAGCACGTGACCATACTGCACGGCGACACCTACGTCAGCCAGCAGGGCACCGGCACGTTCGGCAGCCGGAGCGCCGTCGTCGGCGGCGGCGCTCTCGCCACCGCAGCTCAACGGGTGGTCGAAAAAGCGAAACGCATTGCCGCGTATCTTGTCGAAGCCGCGCCCGAAGATATCGTTCAGGCCGACGGCGGTTTTGCCGTGAAAGGCGTACCCGAAAAGAAAATCACTTGGCGCCAAATCGGCGCAGCCGCCTATAGCGGACGCTTGCCCAAGGGAATGGAAGGCGGCTTGCAGGAGACCTGTTTTTTTGATCCCAAACGCGAAGCCTGGGGTTTCGGCACGCATATCGCCGTCGTGAGCATTGATCGCGAAACCGGCAAGTTTGCCATCGAGAAACTCGTCATGGTCGACGACTGTGGCGTGGTTATCAATCCCATGATTGTCGAGGGGCAAATTCACGGTGGCGTCGCTCAGGGCCTAGGCGAAGCCACGCGCGAGCAGATGCTCTATGCTGAAGACGGCCAGGTGCAGACGGGCACTTTTATGAACTACGCCGTGATGCGCGCCGGCGATATGCCGCCGATGATTCTCGGCGAGACAATTACGCCCAATCCGTTCAATCCGCTCGGCGTGAAAGGCGTCGGCGAATGCGGCACCAACGGCGCGCCGCCGGCGGTGGCCAATGCCGTCATTGACGCGCTCCGGCCGCTCGGCATCGACCATATCGACATGCCCTATACGGCGCCGAAACTATGGCAAGTGATCAGAAAAGCGCAACCTGAAGTCCTATGAGGCTTTTGAAAATTCATCGGCGCAGGAGGATTTATGGGATCATTTAAAATCGAAGGCGTGACCCACTGGTCGATTCCGGTCAACAACCTCAAAGAAGCCGAAGAGTTTTACGGCGAAGTGCTTGGGCTCCGGTTGGTGGGTCGCTTGAATAACGGGGTAATGACCTGCTTCAATGTCGGCGACCACAACATTCTTTTGTGCGAGCGAGAAAAGCCGCAGGACAGGTCAATCATCGAAGAACGCGTGCATCATTCGTTTAATGTGAGCCCGGAGGGATCTGTCGCGGCGTGCAAAACTTTTCACCAAAAGCAAATTCCCATCGTCAATTTGGAGTACCGTGCCAAAGGGTATTTCACCGGGCGTGAGCTTTACATCCACGATCCCAGCGGCAATCGCCTCGAGATCCGCGACGCCACCTGGCAAAAGGGAATGCCGGAGCCAAGCTTCGCAGAGATTGTCAGCTCGTAGAGTGCGCTGTGATGGATCAGTGAACTCCCCCCACTGCCGTTTCTGTAAAAGGGGTGAAGAGAGGCCGGCGCTGCGCGGTTCACCAGGCCCGCCGCGTCTGCTATGCTCAGTCCATGAGCTGGCAGGAAAATCTACTTACCACAGCCGAGCAAATCGGTTGGTTGATCAAACAGACCAAGCGCATCGCCGTGCTCGGCATCAAAACCGACGCCCAATCGGATCAACCTTCGGTGTACGTGCCGCTCTATATGCAGCGGGTCGGTTTCGAGATCGTCCCCGTGCCGGTCTATTACCCGGACGCGACCGTCATACTCGGGCAAAAAGTCTACCGCAGGCTCGTCGATATTCCGGGCGACATCGATATGGTGGATGTGTTCCGCCGGCCGGCGGACATCGACGGCCACGTCAAGGACATCCTGGCAAAGAAGCCGCGATCGGTTTGGTTCCAGTCGGGCATTCGCAACGATCGCGCCGCGGAAATACTCGCCCGCGCCGGCATCAGGGTCGTCCAAGACCGTTGACTGATGGTCGATCACCGGCGGTCCGCCGGGAACTAAAAAGTTTCGAGTCTCGGGTTCCGAGTTTCGTGTGTATCGGATCTTAAACCCGAAACACGAAACACGAAACCCGCAACGGCGCGGCGCCGTTAGGCGGCGAGGCGCTGGGCCTTCAACTGCCGCGCGATGAAATCCTTGATCTGCACATAGGCGCGCTCGGTGCCCGGGCCGGGTTTGGCGACCCAGCGATGCTCGCAGTTTTTGAAGATCTCGAATTCGCACTCGCCGCCGGCGGCTCGATAGGTGGCGACAAATTTTTCTTGCACCGAAGGCAAAACGTTGTCGTCGAGCTCGCCCTGGAGAATATACAAGGGCGGCAGAGCAACCTTTTCGCCGCGCTCGAGAATTTTCTGCGGGTTGCCTTCGTGAATGGTGTCCCACGGCTTGAAGTAGTTCTTGCTGTTCTGAATCATTTCGGCCCACTGCCTCCGCTCGGCTTGCTGAAAGCGGGCGAAGGGATCGCTCACCGGCGAACGTGCGACGACGAACGGCAGGGTCGCGTCGAGGTGCGGTGCTTCCGGCAGCGGATGTGCTTTGTAGCGGGGATCGTGCGGGCGCATGGCGACCAGCTCTATTTCGTGGCCGCCGCTCGAGCTGCCGAGCGCAGCCACTGTGGCCGGATCGCCGTTCCACTCGCGCGCTCTGGCTTTGAGCCAACGCACACCGTAATTGGCGTCCTGTACGGAAGCGGGGTAGGGCGCTTCAGGCGCGCGCGTCAAGTCGATGGCGACGACTAGTATTCCGCTCTTGGCCAAATTTTCATCCATCGGCTGATTGGCCGTGCGGTCTTGATTGTTCCATGCGCCGCCGTGGAGATCGAGCAAGGTCGGAAACGGTCCTTCGCCTTGCGGCTGATAAATGCGCGCCAGCAGCATGCGCGTCGGGGTTTTACGAAATTCAATATCCCAAGTTTTGATTTCGAATTGGTTGCCTGGATTGTATCTGGTCGCCATTTTTCTCTCCTCCTGTGGTCTCTCCATCATGAGACAAAGGCGCATCGACCCGGTGTTTTTTGCCTTCGGTTCATGGCATCGCCGTGGTTTCGCCGATCTTCCAAATATAGAGCGTGCGCGATTCCGCATAATCGGAGGAGTCGTCCGGCGGACGCGTGACATTTTCAACGCGCGTCGGCGGCCAGTCGTCAATATCGAAATCGTGAGCCACGATGCGCGAGCCCGGCTTGAGTTTCTGCAGCTTCGGCTTGAGCGCGTTGTTGAACCATTTGAACATATACAGTGTCACTACCGTCGCTTCGGAAATATCGACGGTAAGCCCGTCCTGAGCGCGGAATTCGACGAGATGGCTGACGCCTTCCTTCTCCGCGTTCTCGCGCGCTTTGGCGACCAACTCCGGATTGAGATCGATTCCCACGCCTTTGATGCCAAACTTCTTCGCCGCTTCGATGACGATGCGCCCGTCGCCGCTGCCCATATCGTAGAGAATGTCCCCCTTTTTGATTTCGGCCGCCTCGATCATTTTTTGCACGACATACATCGGCGACGGGACGAACGGGATAGTGTCCTGAGCCCAACTCGCTCGAACGCTCGCCGCCAGCAACAAAACTACAACTAAAAACCGATAAAGTTTTTGGATCATGATTCCTCCGGATGTGATCGCGCTCCTCAAGCAGGGCATTCTATGCCGACGGCTACCTGAATTGTCAATGGCAGGGAAGCCGCGGCGCTGGGCAAACGCGTGCGGGTATGCTACAGGAGCCGAATACGATCAGGAATTCTGCCCGACGACAGCTGAATCGTTCGATCGGTCAGAGGGAGGAATACACGCATGCACGGCGGACAGGCGATCTTGAAAGCGATCGAACGAAGCGGCGTCGATTATATCTTATCCTCGCCCGGGTCGGAGTGGCCGCCCGTGTGGGAAGCCCTGGCCGAAGCGAACGCGCGTGGCGCAAAGAATCCCAAATACATCAACTGCAGGCACGAAGCGGTGGCGGTGGCTATGGCGGCCGGCTATACCAAGGTGACCCACCGGCCGCAAGTCGTGATGCTGCACGCGACGGCCGGGCCGTTAAACGCGGCGATGACTCTACGCGCCGCCTTGCATGAGCGCACGCCGATGGTGGTTCTCACCGGCGAGATCGCTGCCTATGGCGAGAACAGCAAAGTCGCTGATCCCGGCGGCCAATGGCTGCACGACTTGACCGACCTTGGCGGCTCGCCGGATTTACTCCGCAGCTGCGTCAAGTGGGCCGATCGGATTTCATCCGCCGAGCTGTTGTCTTCCACCGTCGAGCGCGCGCTGCGCATTGCGGTGGAGCCGCCCGCGGGGCCGGTTCTGGTGGGTGTGCCATTCGAATGCATGATGGAGCAAGTCAATGATATCGAGCATGGCAAGGCCAATGAAGTGGTGCGCGCCCATGCGGTCGATGAGGCGAGCATTGACAAAGCGTTGGCGTTGATCACCCATGCTGAACATCCGATTGCCGTGACCGAACACGTGGGCGGCGATCCGCGCGCGGTCGAACGGCTGATTGAGTTATGCGAATTGTTCGCGATCCCGGTTATGGAAAGTTACCGGCCGGCGTTCATGAATTTTCCGCGCACGCATTCTCTCTATCTGCATCACGATGCCAAACAGGTAGAGAGCGCCGACTTGATCTTGATGGTTGATGCGGTGACGCCCTGGTACCCTGCGAGCAAGACGCCGAAAAGCGCCAAAATCATTTCGATCGCTGATGAGTTTCCTAACTCGCGCTTGCCCTACTGGGGTTACAACGTCGATCTAGCGCTGGTTGCGCCGCCGGCCTCCACGCTCGAACAGCTGGTCAAGAAGGGCAGAGCTTCCGAGCAAGTTGCCGCCAAGCGCGCCGGCTATGAACAGCGTCTGGCGCGCACGCGCGAGCAGCATGACAGCTATTTTGCCAAACTCAAGGAAAGCGCGCAGAAGTATGCGAGTCATACGCCGATCGATCCGCGCTGGGCGGTGCACGCGCTCGGTGAAGCGCTGCCGGAAGATGCCGTGATCTCGGAAGAGACTACCGTTTATCGCGGCTTGATCCAGGAGGCGGTGCCGCGCAGCCGAACGCAGTCCTATTTCGCGCGCGTCACCGGAGGTCTCGGTGTCGGCTTGAGCTACGCGCTCGGCGTCAAGTTAGCGATGCCGGATCGGCCGGTGTTCGCGCTCGTCGGCGACGGCGCGTTTCATTACAACGCCGTGCCCTCGTGCCTCGGCGTCGCCGAAGAATACCGACTGCCGATCCATTGCGTGGTGTTCAACAACGGCCGTTATCTGTCGATGGAGACGAGCCTGATCAAATATTTTCCCGCGGGTGCCGCGAAAACGACCGGAGTTCACTTCGGCGCCGAGATCGGGCCGCGGCCGGATTACCAGTACTACGCCAAAGCCCATGGCGGCGAAGGCTTTCGCGTCACTCAGCCTGGCGAAATCAAGGCCGCCATCGCGCAGGCGCTCCAATGCGAGAAGGAGAAGAAATTGACGGTCATCGACCTCGTGCTGAGCGATTTCAATCCGCGCTAGGGTCGCGGGCGAAACGTTAGAAGTCACTCCAAGGCGCTTACATGTGATCGCCTGTATCGCCTAGTTGCCCTTGCCGTAAACTTTGTCAATAAAGCCTTCTTTTTCCAACTCGCGCACCACGCTGTCGTCGATCAGGCTATCGACGGTTACCTTGCTGCCAGGAGCTTGCTTCAAAGCTTCATCGAGCTGGATTTTCATGCCTTCGCGGGTCGTGTAAGGCACGCGCTCGAGAATTTTCAGCGTCGATGCGTAAGAGCTGTCGAGATAGGCTTTGTTGGCGTTGCGTTGATACTTCGCGACGATCCGTTGGGCGCCCTCTTTGTTGGTTCTGAAGTAATGCGCTCCTTCGATGAGCGACATCATGACCCGTTTTACGATCGGACGATTTTTCGCGAGATAGCCTTTTGTCGTCACGGCGCAGATAAACGGCAACGGGTAAGGTTTTTTGAGCTCCGACATGTCGGCGAGAATGCGATGAGGCAGACCGCCGGGAATCAGATGCACGTTTCCCGGAGGGGAAGGAAAGCCCGCGATCACGCCTCGGCTGAAACCGGCGGCGCGTTCCGCGGCGCCGCCGACCTGAAGGATCTTTACGTCTTCCATCGGCCGCAACCCCAAACCCTTTAATAGTTCGCGAGCCGCCACGTCGGAGACACTGCCGAAGCGGCTGATGCCGATCGCTTTGCCCTTTAAGTCTTCAGCGGACTTGATGCTGTCGAGCACTACCAGCTCATAGGCAAGGACGTTGATCAGGCAGCCGACGCTGACGGTTTCCGCGCCGCGTACATTAGCGTTGGCGACGCCGCTCCCCGCGGCATTGCCGATGGCGATATCTTGCGCCACGATGGCTGAAATGCCGACCGTGGTGCTGCCGATATAAACCATGTCGACATCCAAACCGTTCTTTTTGTAAATTCCGGTATCGAGAGGAATCGTCCAAAGCTGGTTCAGGGTGTCGGTGGAACTGTAAGCGAGCCGAATCTTCTCTTGCGCCCGCGCGCCGCCAGCAGTGATCAAGAGCAAGCCGAGCACACCATAAATGCGCCACCTGCCGTATTTCATAATTCCCCCTTTCGGTATCTTCATCATCGGATTCGAACCCCGTCTTTTTTATCTCGCCCCTTGCCGTCCGGTTCTCGTAGCGCCCGATATACCCGCTCCGCCGTCAGCGGAATCTCGAACAAACGCACGCCGCAGGCGTCGGCGACGGCGTTGGCGATAGCGGCAGGAGGCGTGACATTGGCGTGTTCGCCAATGCCTTTGGCTTCGTACGGCCCCGGTCCATTCTTGCCTTTCACCAGCACGGTTTTGAATTCGGGAATGTCGAGGATGTTGGGAATCTTATATTCGCCGAGGTTCGTGGTGATCACCTTGCCTTGATCCAGGATCAGCTCTTCCATCAATGCCGAACCGATGGCCATGATCGCCTCGCCATCGATTTGCCCTTGGTGGCCGAGCGGATTGATGATCGTGCCAACATCATGGGCCGTGACGAATTTGTTGAGCTTGACCCTGCCGGTGTCGGCATCGACTTCGACTTCGGCCACTTGCGCGATGAATGAAGTCGACGAGCCTTTACGCGGCACTTCGGTCTCCACGCTCACCGTTTGCGGACCACCGGCGGCTTTCACCACCTCGCTCAACGTGAGTGGCTTGCGCCTGCCCAGTTTGCCGGAAAACTTCCCCGACTTGTAGATGACTTGGTCTTCGGCGCAGCCGAGCAACGCCGCCGCTTGCGCGGTGAGTTTTTTTCGCAATTCGCCGGAGGCTTGATGCGCCGCTGCACTGTTGATGTTGGTTGAGCGGCTGCCGCCGAAGCCGACGTCGACGCTATATGAGACATCGGCGGTATTGCCGATGCGGCAGCGCACCGATTCGTAGGGGACCTGCATTTCGTTGGCCACCGTTTGGCACAGAATTGTTTGAAGGCCTGTGCCTTGATCGCCGGCGACGGTAAAGACCGTAAAAGTGCCATCCGTTTCGGCGGCCAGATTGACCCAGACTTTTCCCGCGCCGGTGCCCCGTTCGTACATCGCCACGCCGCGGCCGACGTTGGGGCGTTTCGGTGCCTTCCAGGCCGCCGCGTCGAGAGCCGCTTGCAGAGTCTCTTTTGCCTTTACACCGCTCCATTTCCGACCCAAGGCGTTTTCATCGCCCTCAGCAACCAAATTCATCATGCGAAATTTCGCCGGATCCATTTTGAGCTCTTTGGCGATCAAATCCATGTGCGATTCGGAAGCGAACACAGCCTGGATCGCGCCCGGCGCGCGCCAGAAACCGCAAGGCACGGTATTGGTATAAACCTGCAGCGCTTCCATGTAGGTGTTGTCGATCCTGTAAGGTCCGGCGGTCCCGGCACCGCCGATGCTGGCGCGCCCCGGCTTCATGCCGGCATAGGCGCCGGTGCCGTGGACCGCTTGCAAATAGCGGGCGGTCATCCGTCCATCGCGCTTTACGCCGGTTTTCACTTTGATGACGGTGTAGTGATCGGGATTCATAGCGGTCAATTCTTCGCTGTGCGTCAGGACGATCTTCACCGGCCGTTTCGCCTGCTTGGCGAGAAAATAGCAGATCGGCAGTTCGCCCGCCCCGCTCTTGCCGCCAAAGTCGGCGCCGACGTGCACGGCTTGCAGGCGAATTTGTTTGGGTGGAATGCCCACTGCTTTGGCGAATTGGCCACGGGAACCGAAAGGCCCCTTCGTTGATGACCAGGCGTGGACCGTGCCGTCGTCATCGATCTTGACCAGAAACGATTGCGGTTCGAGGTATCCCTGGTGATGGATCGGCATGCGAAACGTATGCTCCAAAATCAAGTCAGCGTCGGCGAAGCCCTTTTCGATATCGCCTTTGCCGAAGGTTTGCCGATTGACGACGTTGCCGCCCGCAGGCGCCATGATATCCGCAGGCGCGCCGTCGTAAGCGGGCGCGTTGTCATGCAGCACTGGCGCGCCTGGCTGCATCGCCTCGAGCACATCGAACACTGCCGGCAACTCTTCGTATTCGACATCGATGAGGTGGACCGCCTCCTCCGCCGCATCCCTATCCTCTGCGGCAACCGCGGCGACTTTGTCGCCGATGTAACGCACTTTGTCCCAACACAGAACCGGGATGTCGCGGATGCTTTTTCCCTGATAATGCTCAGGTTCGTCTTTCCCCGTGACAATCGCTTTTACGCCGGGCACTTTCCAGGCTTTGGAAACATCAATAGTTTTGATCCGGGCATGAGGATAGGGACTGCGGAGAATTTTGCCCCATAGAGCATCTTGGAAATGCACATCGGCGCCGTAAGTTGCGCGTCCAGTCACTTTTTCCGCCCCCTCGACGCGCCATACGGGAGTGCCGATGATCGATGACGGTTTTGCCATTAGAGATTCTCCTTTATCCAGTTCTGTACTAGGCTAAGTCAAACGATGAATATTTTGAGCGATAACTTACATTCCGCCCACTGTCGCGCATGCAAGCAACGCGTGCACGAGATGCTAAGTCGGCTTTACGGCGACTGTCGGGTCCATTGGGCCTTTTCTTGGCCGTCCGGCCCGGAAGCTTACAGCAATGAACTCATAGGCTCGGCATTGAAGCAGATCTATGAAGCTTTGACGGAATACCGCGGTCATCGCGAGTTTATTAAAAGCGCGGTGGTTCCTCCCTGCGACTACTACATCGCCGACCCGCCTTTTATCCTAGAATTCGACGAGAGCCAACACTTTTCCCGCGCTCGGTTGATTGCGCTGAACCATTATCCGGCAAATCTCCCGCTCGGTTTTTCGCTCCCACGCTGGCAGGAGCTTTGCCGTGAGATCGACGCCCAAGACGACGATCCTGTTGACCGTGATGAGCGCCGCGCGTGGTACGACACCTTGCGCGATTTGGCGCCGCTCGCGCACGGGTTCAAACCGACCGTGCGCATCTATGCCGAGGATTTTGTCTGGTGCTCCTTGGCGCCGAATACAGTCAGAGGACCGGAGGATTTTAGCCGGTTCCTTGGCGCTCGGCTGCCGCGGTAAATCTCGCGCGGCGGCCAATCTACGCGCGGCGCATGCCGACATCGCAGTCGCCCGGGCAGCCTTTTTCCCGTCCGTGAATTTGGGGTTGGATACCGCCATCGCGGCGGGTTTTGGCGGCCCCGCGGCCGCCGCCACATCGATCGCGTCGAGCTTGGTGGCGCCGATCTTCACGGGCGGCCGGCTTAGCGGCAATTTGGAAACGTCACGGCGCGCCAGAAAAAACTCGCGGTGCAGTACCGGCAGACCGTGCTCACGGCGTTTCAGGAAGTAGAAGATGCGCTGGCTGCGCTCAAGAGCGCTAATGAGCGCGCGCTATTCTCGCGCGCCACGGTGGCGGAGTCACTGAACGCTTACAACATCGCCAAAGCGCGATTCGATGCCGGCGCTATCGACTACTTGAACCTGCTCGAAACTCAGCGGAGCCTGTACCTCGCCCAAGACAATCAGATCTCGACTCGACAAGACCAACTCCTAGCGTTCGTCCAGTTGCGCAAAGCCATGGGTTCTTGATTCGCTGCTTGAACGGGCTGCTGATTGCGAACCGATGCGCCATCGCGGCGGCGGGTTCTCTTGCAACTCAGGACTGCATGGTTAATTCTAGATATGTTATGGCGGAGCGCGATTTTTACCAGATTCTCGGCATCAAAAGGAACGCTTCTCCCGAGGAAGTCCGCAGCGCCTATCGCAAGCTCGCGCGCAAATACCATCCCGACATCAATCCGGGAAACAAGCAGGCCGAGAATATGTTCAAGGATCTCTCGGTCGCCTACGATGTGCTCAGTGACGAAAAAAAACGCAAGCTCTACGATGAATTCGGCGAAGCCGGACTCGCTGCTGGATTCGACGCCGACAAGGCGCGCAGCTATCAACAGTGGCAGCAGCAGTCGGCGCGCTCGGGCGGCGCCTATCAGTTCAATATGGACGACCTCGGCGATCTATTCGGCGGAGTCGGCGGATTCGGCGACTTCTTTCGACAAGGAACGCGAGCGCAAGCGGGGCCGGCGCGCGGGCAGGATATCGAGTCAAGCATGGACATCGACTTTCTCGACGCGGTGCGCGGGTTTCAAACGGCGATCTCGCTCCAACGCCCGGTTACATGCGAGACTTGCCGCGGCGCGGGGACGAAACCCGGCAGCGCGCCGGCGACTTGTCCGGAATGTCGCGGCAGCGGCACCAAACCCATGGGGCAGAGCCCGTTGCAGATGCGCCAGACCTGTCCACGCTGTATGGGCACTGGACAGCTACCGGGGGACCCTTGCGCCTCGTGTAGAGGGACCGGTCGAGTGGTCCGGGCGGAAACGATCCGCGTCAATATCCCGCCGGGCGCTGAACCGGGCAAACAAATACGCTTGCGCGGCAAAGGCGAAGCGGGAATCCGCGGCGGTCCGCCAGGCGACTTGCTGATCACGCCGCGCATCCGGCCCCATCCGCTACTGACTCGTGCGGGTCGCGATTTGACGATGGAGTTGCCGATCACGGTCGGCGAGGCGTTGCGCGGCGCCCAGATTGACGTGCCGACACCCGGCGGGACGATTAAAGTTAAAATCCCAGCCGGCGCGCAGAGCGGCCAACAGCTCCGCATCAAAGGTAAAGGCGTGGCCGCCCACGGCCAAACCCCGGCCGGCGATTTGTATTTGCGGCTTATGATTCGCGTGCCGAAAGACAAAGTCGCGCAAAACGCCATCGATAGCATCGATCAGGCCTACGGCGACGACGTGCGAAAAGGCGTGCGCCTGTAACAGCGAAGATTTGAGCCATGCAACGAAAATATTTGCGCCTCGCCGAGGTCACTAAAATCTGCGGCGTCAACGTCAAATTCGTAGCGCGCCTGGAGCGGGAGAACATCATTCATTCGACGGTCCGGCGCAGTCGGAAAGTTTACCCGCTCGATCAAGTGGATCGAGTTCGCGTCGCGCGTCTGCTCATGGAAGAAATGGGGGTCAACCTCGAGGGCGCTGAAGTCGCTCTCCACATGCGCGAGCAAATGATCGCGATGCAGCGCCAGTTCAACGATATTATCAGGCGGCTCGGCCGTGAATTGGCCAGGTAGTTTGCTGCGCTGAATACTCGGCGGAAATCCGGCGCAGAATGCGGCACGTCACTGCAAGGACATGACGATCCAGTAAAGCAAAAAAATGCCGCAGCCGACGATAATGAAAAAAGAGATGTCGATCTTCATAGGCCTTCCGTTTGGTTTATCTTCGCTGCGGATTCTCAGTGTGCGCATTCAATAATGATTGCGATTTTAACACGGTTTGGCTTCGGACCGAACCGCTGTCAGCTTGGGTTTTACGGCGGCGTCGGACAGCCACCTCAAGCCAGGTAAGATTTGCCGCCATTTGTTGACAGAATCGGCAAGCGCGAATAAGGGCCGTGTTGTTTTACTCGAACCGGAGAAAGACATGAGTCAAATGGTATTCGTTCATGGACCCGGCGCGGGAGGCTGCGCCGAGTCCTTTGTCCATCAACTGGGCCATTATCCGGGAAGCCTGGCGCCAACGCTGCCCGGACATCCGGAAGGCACGGCGTGCGCGAGCGTGGAGCGCTACATGGAATGGTTGAGAGGTTGGTTATGGTCCCAAGGCAAACGTCAAGACTTGGTGCTGGTCGGTTTCACTCTGGGCGGCTGCATTGCGCTGCAGTATGGGCTCGACTACCCCGAGGAGGTCAAGGCTCTGGTCTTGATCACCACGGGGATGCGGCCGAGGGAGCGCCGTCCAGGCACTCTGGAATTTCGTTTAAAAGCCGCCGAAGATCCCGAAGTACACCGCCAGTGGTTGGAAACCATGCATCACCAGTTTCTTTTTATGGAACCCACGCTAGGCGAGCGTCTGTTGGAGTGTCATCGACGCGTCGGGCCATTGTCGCAGTATCGTGACTTTATCGTGATCGATCAATTCGACGTTCGCGATCGTATCCACACGCTCAAACCGCCGCTGCTTTTGATCAAGGGGATCGACGATCCGGCCGCGCAGCCGGAATACGAACAGGAGATCCACGAGGCGGTCCCCGGCTCGCAATATCTGAGAGTCAAGAATGCCGGCCATTTCCCCTTCGCCGAACGGCCGGAAGAAATCAACCGCGCCATCGACGAGTTTCTCGCCGCGATGGTTGTCGAATAAGAGAAAATCAGAAACGTAACGTGTCCTTTTGCCGACCTGCAGGATAGACGGTAAGCGGCTGTCGGGTGAGAAGGCGGGGATTCCCTGCGTCCTTGTTAAGGATTCGCACAGTGTGCGCGGGTCACACCAAAGGTCCAATCAGCCTCGGCAGCCGACATCACGGTTGGGAACAAATTTGAATCGCCTGATCTAAGCGGTCCTTCGTCGGATGATTAACGTCGCCTTCATAACCGTGCGCGGTAAAATTCATAAATAGCCACACCCAATAACCACAATCCCAGCCCAGTTTATGCCAATATTCCATCCCTTTGCGATCGGCGGCCAATTCCGCCGACCGGGAAAAAGGACGGAATTTAATCCAATCGGACAAACCTAGATCGCCGCTCGTTATCTGGTTTGTGCGACCGATCTCGTATGGGGCATCCTCTTCGGTTCGATTGATGTTTCCCAGAACGTCATGCGCTATCTCGTGCGCCAATGTTTGCCGCAGCAACCAGAGATAATCAGGGTTTCCATAAGCCAGCCGGCTTAATCGATAGCTGATAAAAATTATGTGATTCCCGCCGCTTAATCCTAGAATATCCGGGCGTGGGAAATCCGCCAGCTTAAACTGATAACTCGCTCTAACCTCGCGATGCTCGGAAACCCCGACGATCTCAAGCCCGTAAACCGTAACATACCGCTCCAGCTCTTCATCGGCGACAAATGGGTAGCTTGGTGAAAATGGGAGCGCATGCATTCAAAAGCAAAACAAGAAAAAAAAGACACTGCACAACACCTGAGATGAAAAGCAACGGCTGTGCCGTTCATTCAAACCATTTTTATAAACTAAGATCCTCTTAATGCTTGCTCCTTTTCAGAGCTGCGATAAACCGGCAAATATCCTTCGCACTGTTGCGAGAATCACCACGGACGCGGTGAGACTTTTTTTGCCTCAATTCGAAAAGTGGCTACAGCCCTTGCGGCGGTACCTGGTTGTTCATTTTGAACTGCTGTACGTCGAGTTCGTTGTTCACGGAAGCGTCAATGGAAATGTGCTCGGTGTCGTCGTAGGCGGAAGTATTGAAGCTCAGCCGGGCGCGGAAATGGGAACCGATCCTTTGTTTCTCGCATCTCTGCGAAGAACTCCGATTACGTCAACAAGAATAAAAGAAATCTCCGTCTTTCTTTGACTTAGGCTTCGGGCATTCGGTTTGCTCCTCGAATCAAATGATCCGCCATTCCTCAAAGCTTGATTTGAAGTTGACCCACAGGAGGTTCCGAAAATGGAAGAGCAAGTGAAGAAAACCGTTCATATCACTTGGCAGGAAGTGCTTCGGGCAGAAGCGGCGCGAGACAAAGCAAGGCAGAAAAGCTGCCGACCCATGCCACCAACTGGAATGAAACTCATCGCGGTTCATCTTTCTAGATACCGCTCTAAACTAAAAGCTCTGGCGATAGAAATAGATGCTGCAGGTTTAAATTCTCAAACATCGGAGAACCATGAAGAGGCGAAGAAATCCCCCAGAGAAATTCGGAACGCTCGCAGCTGGCTGTTGGATGATCAACCTATAAACGTTTTCACAATCGCGATTGTTCTCGCGATTATTGTCGGGGTGGTGTCCTATTCGCAGTATAGCAAAAACGATATGTCTCATTTTGCAGATCTGCGAGAAACCCCTTCGCATACAGTTGTTCCAGGTCCATCGGCAAAGCCGTCTGCCCCTGCGTTGGGCGCCAACAGGTCGTCCGTCAAACGAGAACAGGAACGGGAATCTGTCTTGCCGGTCAACGAGGCTACGGCCCGCAACCCCATAGCTACAGCCGAGAGTCCGATACTGCCCAGACAACTACTGGGGCCGCAATCGGTCGAACCCCAACTCTCGTCAAATCATGAATCAATTCAAACTGACGGCCGCAAGAGCACAGCGGAAAAAGCGCAAGGCCCTTTAGGAAATTTTGAAGTCGTCGCAAATTCTTTCGTTCGCGATCAACCCCAATCGAATGCCGCCATCATCGGGACCCTCCGGCGCGGCATGCAGGTCAACGTAGAAAGCCAAACAGGAGAGTATCTACGTATTCGCTCACTGAACAACCCCGAGCTTATCGGCTATGTGCATGAAGAGGACGCCTTTTTCCAAGCGCATTAGTAAAGAGCCCATCGCGACCAATAACTGAGGCTTTCCGCCACTGACGAGTTTCTCGGCGCGCGCATGTAAGCGCGTAACGTCGTCACCACCGATGGCACAGAGACCGAGAAAATCGATTTGTTAGCTTGGTCAGCGAACTTTGACCGTAAACTCACCGCTTCCGTGTTCTCGGCAGTCTTCACGAATTTGGCGTGATGGTGAGCGAAATCAGTTCGCCGATTCGTTCGAGTTCTTCTAAACGGCGCAAGCAGGCCAGCAGTTCGTCGATCTGCTCTTTCGGCAGCAGCGGTTCGGCCAAGGGGCGAAATTTTCGCTCCTGTTCTTCGTCCGACATGAACCGTTTGAAGTGTCCGAGGTGGTAAGCAACGCGGGTGGAAAAAATCTCTCCCGACTGCATTTCAATGTCGACAATGTTGAGAGGAACTTCCGGCCACGCCGAAACCGGTTCGTCGCCGATACGCACGGTGATTTTTTGCATGAGCGCGCGGACATCGGGACGCTTATAATACTCCTCATCGTAATGACGAATCTCGACGGCGCCTTCCATGAGCGCGAGCGCCATGACGAAGGGCAGACTGTGATCGGCGCTCTCCCTGGTTTCGGGATGCCAGTTCGCCTCGCCTGAAGCCATGGCTTCGTAGCCAGCCGGAAACGTTTGCAGGCGAATCCGTTTGATCCTTGTCAGCGCGCCGATTTGGGCGCGCAAGGCGAGCATCGCCTCGATGGCGCTTTGGGAAAAATATCCGGCCGGAAAAGCTTTTAATCGCGCTTCCATGATCCGATAAGCATCACCGGGTCGCGGCCACGGCTCGCTTCTGAAGCGGATGCCCGTGCTGTTCACAAATCCCGCTTTGCCTTCAAAGGGTTCCGCGGGTCCGGTCATTCCCTTAGCGGCCAACATCGCGCAGAACACCGCATTTCTCGACGCGTTGGCCAGGGCGCATCCCTTCCAGTGGGAGATTTGGCCGCGCCGGATTTGCTCCAGGCTGATATGAGAGGAAACCGCCAGACTGATCGCGTGCGCCATCGGCTCGGCGCTAAGGCCAAGGAGCTTGGCAGCCGCTACGGCGGCAGCGATCACCCCGTAAGTGGATTGGTCCCAATGACGATCGCGCTCTCTGCTGCCGCGGTCAATCAAACCGCAAAAAATTTCGTAGCCCAAAACCATGGCGAGAATGACATCCTTGCCGCGGGCCTTCGTGGCGTCGGCGACGGCCAGTATCGGAGCGAGCAGATCACTCGGGTGGCAAGTTGGAGCGCCCGCATACGTGTCGTTAAAGTCGAGATAGCGGATCATGACGCCGTTGGCGAAGGCGGCGAGGTCGGGTGAGGTTTGCCGGCCAGTAACGAATACCGTGGCTGGCATGGTCGATGTGATTTCGCAGGCAGCTGCTCTGGCGATTTTGGCGGGAGCACTCTCGGCTGCTCCCAGGGCACAGCCCACGGTATCCAAAACAATCTTCTTGGTCCGGTCGACCACTTCGTCCGGAATGTCGCGATAAGAGAACTGAATTGCATACTCGCAAAGCTGGTTGAGAATGCGGTCCGGCATTGTGGCTCCAAAGGTTTGCTTCGTTCGCTTTATGCCTTCATCGCAAATTGCGCAAGCATTTTCATCGCGTGACCAGTGTTCACAGACGTCAACCCTAAGAGCTTGCCCGGTTGACTACAATCGCGAAGATAGCCGTCGGCAAGCAGGATTGACAAGCGAATTTACCCGCGAGAAGCTAGGCCAATCCATTTGCCCAAGGAAGGCACTTTTATGGACGATCACGCCAAGCGACTTTGTTTTCGCGACATTCTAAAAGCGCCGGGAGGAACGATCGCGCCGAGCGCCCCGGATCCCATGTTCGCCCGCTTGATCCAAGATTGTGGTTACGATCTCTTTCATCTCGCCGGTAACGGCATGCATCGAAGCCTCGCGCTGCCTGATTGCAGCATGGTGACAATGACGGAAATGGCTGAGCGTGCCGGCACCATCGCCCAGGTCATCGATATCCCTATGCTGGTCGATGGTGAAACCGGCTACGGCGGCCCACTGCAAACCGCCCGGGCAGTGCGCGCGTTCGAACGCGCGGGAGTTGCCGGAATCCGCTTTGAAGACAGCCGGTTCGGCCAAAACGGCATTGATGGCGAGCGGCCACCGGTGCCTGTGCCGGAGTATGTTGATCTGATCAAAGCCGCCGTCGATGCACGGGCTGATTCCGCTTTGGTTCTGGCGGTGCGCTGCGACGCGCGCGCCACCGAGTCGCGCGAGCGAGTCTTGGATCGAATCCACGCTTATGTCGACGCTGGGATCGATGCCGTTGGCATTCATCTGAGCGAGGCTGTGGAGCACCAATGGTTCGGCGCTCAAGCTCCCGTTCCGCTGATGAACCCGTGGCCGCGCGCCGGCATCCAGACACTAGCGGAATTCTTCGCGTTGGGCTTCAAAGTAGCGCTGGTCACTTCGAGCGTCTCGATGGCCGCGCTGGCCGCGGCGCGGACAATGCTCCGGGAACTGAAAACCACCGGTACGCAGGACGATTATTTCAGTCGGGTCGAGAATTTCGATGAGGTGCGCCGCTGGTATCGCGATCTAGGATTTCGGCCGACCAAACCGTTCGGATGAGGCGCCAAGGTCCTTACGGCTGTTTGCGGCGGAGATATCGATGCGCTTGACACCAGGACAGCCGGTTGTCTAGCTTGAGTCATGAAAAGTTCACTGAAGGGCGCCCGGTGAAAAAAGTCCTAGCCATCATCTTAGGCGGCGGCGTCGGCACGCGGCTCTATCCCCTGACCAAGCTGCGCGCCAAGCCGGCGGTTCCGCTCGGCGC
>Ga0073934_10000441_pt1 | contig 120447 bp, 114 predicted proteins | sample LarsenN4metaG_FD_76834 | JGI IMG/M metagenome (GOLD analysis project Ga0073934, IMG submission 76834) | Hot spring sediment bacterial and archeal communities from British Columbia, Canada, to study Microbial Dark Matter (Phase II) - Larsen... ...
CGGTGTCTATCGCGTGTGCGGACGCGACGACCAGCAGGGTTCGATCGCCGGTGCGTTTTTGGCCAAGCACTTCAAGGACAAGAAGATTGCCATCGTCGACGACAAGTCCGCCTACGGCAAGGGGCTCGCCGACGAAACGCGCAAGGCGCTCAATGCAGCGGGCGTGAAAGAGGCGACGAATGAGTCGATCAATGCCGGCGAGAAGGACTACTCCGCTCTCGTGACCAAGCTGAAGGGTCAGGGCATCGAGGTTCTCTACCTGGGCGGCTACCACCCGGAAGCCGGCCTCATCAAACGCCAGATGGTCGAGCAGGGCATGTCCACGCTGCTTGTCTCGGGCGACGCTCTCGTAACCAACGAATATTGGGCGATCACCGGCCCGGCCGGCAATGGCACGCTGATGACCTTCTCGCCCGATCCGCGGAAGAACCCGGAGGCAGCGGAGGTCGTCAAGCGGTTCGAGGCCAAGGGAATCGTGCCTGAGGGCTACGTGCTTTACACATATGCGGCCATCCAGGTGTGGGCGCAGGCGGTGACGGAAGCCGGCACAACCAATTTCGATCCCGTCAACGCCGTGTTGGCGGCCCGCAAGTTCCACACCGTGCTTGGCGAACTTGGCTTCGACAGCAAGGGCGACGTAACCCTGCCGGGCTATGTCATGTATGAGTGGAAGGACGGCAAGTACGACTACACCAACATGTAGGCGCCGGACCCGAAAATCCGGTGGAACGCCCGCGCCGTGTTCGGTTCGCTTGGTGAACCGTAAGCGGCGCGGGCGTTTTCATGCGGCACCCCTCGTTTCGAGGCGCGACTGCGCTTCAATCGGCACACTGATTGCGAAGTCGGCCGCCGGCGACCGTGCCGCGCACGCGCTCGAATCCGAGGGATGCTGCGCCACTTCGCCGAAGGCAGGCATTTCGGCAGGATGTGCTCGCGTTCTGAAACGCAACGCAAATCAGGCAAGGACACCCGTCAGCCACCGCACCGCCTCGGCGTAATCCCAGCCCTTTCGCGCGGCATAGGCTGCCGCCTGATCGGAGCCGATCTTCCCGACGCCGAAATAGTGGCTTTCCGGGTGGGCGAAATAGAGACCCGACACCGACGCCGCCGGCCACATCGCGCAGCTTTCCGTCAACCGGATCGGCGTGCATCGCTCGACGTCCAGCAACTGCCAGAGCGTCCGCTTCTCCGTGTGGTCTGGCTGGGCAGGATAGCCCGGTGCCGGGCGAATGCCGCGATACGCCTCCCCGATCAGTTCGTCGTTCGTCAGCGCCTCATCGGGGGCATAGGCCCAGAACTCGCGGCGGACCCGCTCGTGCATGCGCTCCGCAAACGCCTCCGCCAACCGGTCGGCCAGCGCTTGCGAGAGTATCCTCGAATAATCGTCGTTCGACCGGAGGAATCGTTCGCCCAGCGCCTCCGCGCCCAGTCCCGCGGTCAATGCGAAGGCACCGATGTAGTCGCAGATTCCGGAGCCGGCCGGCGCAATGAAATCCGCCAGCGCAACGTGCGGCCGCGTTCTGCTTGTCCGCGCCATCTGTTGCCGCAACGTGAACAACCGCGCCCGCTCCCTTGTGCGTCCTTCGTCGGCATAGAGAACGATGTCCTCGTCCTCCGCGTTCGCGGGCCAGAATCCCACCACCGCCGCCGCCTGCAGCCAGCCCTCCGCCACGATCCTCTCCAGCATTGCCCGCGCATCCGCGTAGAGCGCGCGTGCCGCCGCACCGATCCTGGCGTCTTCGAGAAGAAGCGGAAACGTGCCTTTCATCTCCCATGTCGCGAAGAATGGCGTCCAGTCGATGTACGGAACGAGCTCGGCCAGCGGATAGTCGTGAAACACTCGCGTACCGAGAAAGCGCGGCCGCGGCGGGACATACCCGTTCCAGTCGATCCGGTAGCGGTTATCGCGCGCCTGCTGCAACGTAACGAGGCTCCGGTCGGATTCTGCTCCGCGATGCTTTTCGGCGATACGTGCATATTCCTGCCGTATCCCTTCCAGATATTCCCCGCGCCGGTCGCCGAGCAGTGTGGACACCACTCCGACCGCCCGGCTTGCATCGAGCACATGCACGGCCTGGCCGTTCGTGTAATTCGGGTGAATCTTCAGCGCCGTATGCACGCGGCTCGTCGTGGCGCCGCCAATGAGCAGCGGAATTTCGAACCGCTCGCGCTCCAGCTCGGCCGCAACATGCGCCATCTCGTCCAGCGACGGCGTGATCAGGCCTGAAAGACCGACCGCATCGACGCGCTCCGCCCGCGCGGTCTCCAGGATCCGGGCTGCCGGCACCATCACGCCCAGATCGATGACGGCGTAGTTGTTGCATTGAAGCACGACGCCGACGATGTTCTTGCCGATGTCGTGCACATCTCCCTTCACGGTCGCAAGAAGTATCTTGCCCGCAGCATCCGGTTCCCCGCCCCCGATACGCTGACGCTCCTCCTCCATGAACGGCAGCAAATATGCGACGGCCTGTTTCATCACACGTGCCGATTTGACCACCTGCGGGAGAAACATGCGTCCCGATCCGAAGAGATCGCCGACCACGTTCATGCCCGCCATCAACGGCCCCTCAATCACGTCGAGGGGCCGCTTCGCGGCCTTTCGTGCCTCCTCTGTGTCGAACTCGATGAAATCCGAAATGCCCGCCACCAGAGCGTGCTCCAGTCTTTTCTCGACCGGCCATTTCCGCCATTCGAGATCGCGCGCCTCCTCTCTCACGCCGGAACTCCTGTAACGCTCCGCGGCAGCAAGCATGCGCTCGGTTGCGTCCGGACGCCGGTTGAGGACCAGATCCTCCGCCAGCTCGCGAAGCTCGGGGTCGAGCTCGTCGTAGACGGCGAGCTGTCCCGCGTTGACGATTCCCATGTCCATCCCCGCCCGCACCGCGTGAGCCAGGAACACGGAATGCATCGCCTCTCTCACCCGGTCGTTGCCGCGGAACGCAAAGGACAGGTTGGACACGCCGCCGGAAATGTGCACATGCGGCAGGCGCTCGCGGATGCGCCGAACGGCTTCGATGAATGCGACGGCATAGCCGGCGTGTTCCTCGATACCCGTTCCGACGGCAAAGATGTTTGGATCGATGACGATGTCCTCGGGCGGAAACCCCACCTTTTCCGTGAGCAGGCGGTAGGCGCGCGTCGCGATCGCCACCTTCCGCTCCACCGTGTCGGCCTGCCCCTCCTCGTCGAACGCCATCACCACCACGGCCGCGCCGTACCGCCGCACGAGCCTGGCCTGCTCCAGGAACGTTCCCTCCCCTTCCTTCAGCGAGATGGAATTCACGATCCCCTTGCCCTGGATGCATTTCAGGCCTGCCTCGATGACCGACCACCGGGACGAGTCGATCATGATCGGCACTCGCGCCACATCCGGCTCGGCAGCAATCAGATTGAGGAAGCAGGTCATTTCCTTCGCTGCATCCAGCAAGCCATCGTCCATGTTCACGTCGATGACCTGCGCACCGCCCTCAACCTGCTCACGCGCGACGGCGATGCCCCCCGCATGGTCCCTCGCCTGTATAAGCTTGCGAAAGCGGGCCGATCCGGTGACGTTCGTTCGCTCGCCGATGTTGACGAAGCCGACGTTCGGCGTCAGCGTGAACGGTTCCAGGCCTGAAAGGCGCAGGAACCGCTCGACCTTCGGCGCCTTTCGGGGCGGCAGGCCAGCGATCTCATCCGCAATGGCGCGGATGTGCTCCGGCGTCGTCCCGCAACACCCGCCGACGATATTGACCAGCCCGGCACGGGCAAACTCATGGAGAAGTGACGCCGTGGTATCCGGTCGCTCCTCGTAATCCCCGAATGCGTTGGGAAGCCCGGCATTCGGATAGGCCAGGATCAGCGTATCCGCCACACGAGCGATCGCGTCCAGATGTGCGCGCATTTCCCGTGCACCGAGGGCGCAGTTGAGGCCCACGGCGAAGGGTTGCGCATGCCGGATCGAGTGCCAGAAGGCCTCCGGCGTTTGCCCCGACAGGGTTCTGCCCGAAAGATCGGTAATGGTCCCGGAGATCATGACCGGCAGCCGGACGGCCTTCTCCTCGAACACCTCCTCGATCGCAAATATCGCCGCCTTGGCGTTCAGCGTGTCGAAGACAGTTTCGATGAGCAGGAGATCGGCGCCGCCGTCGATCAGCCCCCGGACCGCCTCGGCATAGGCGACCCGAAGCGTGTCGAACGTGACGGCACGAAATCCCGGATCGAGCACGTCCGGCGACATGGAGGCCGTCCGGTTGGTGGGACCTATGGCTCCCGCCACAAACCGCGGGCGCTCTGGCGTCGATGCTGCCTCGCAGGCCTCCCGTGCGAGCCGCGCACCCTGGCGATTGAGCTCGTAGGCGACGTCCGCAAGACCGTAGTCGGCCTGCGCGATGGCTGTCGAGGAGAAGGTGTTCGTCTCCACGATATCGGCGCCGGCAGCAAGGTAACGCGCATGAATGTCGCGGACGATATCGGGTTGCGTCAGATTGAGAATGTCGTTGTTGCCGCGCAGGTCGCGGGTCCAGTCGGCAAAGCGCGAGCCGCGATAGCCGCCTTCGTCCAACCCATGCGCCTGGATCTGGGTTCCCATGGCACCGTCGAGCAAAAGGATGCGCTTCGCCGCCAGCCGGCGAAGCACCTCGCAATTGCTCGCGACGCGTGCGTTCACTTCGCCGTTTCCCGCGTACCGTCGTCGCCGAGGGGGTGCAATCCGATTTGCCGAAGGATCCCCTCGACCAGTTCGGCCCGGTTCATCGTGTAGAGGTGAAAGTTGCGGACGCCGCGATCGATCAGGTCCAGGACCTGCTCTGTCGCGACCTCGATTGCCGTTGCGTCGCGTATCTCAGGCCCCTCGTCGAGACCGCCGAACCGCGCTGCCAGCCATGCCGGTATTCGCGCTCCCGCCCGCGCCGCAAACCGGACGATCTGCTGGAAATTGTGAACCGGCGCGATGCCCGGAACTATCGGGATTCCGATGCCGGCCGCCCGCACCCGTTCTACGAAGGCCTCATAGACATCGTTATCGAAGAAGAATTGCGTGATTGCGCGGCAGGCCCCCGCATCGACCTTCGCCTTCAGCAGGTCGATATCGGCGGCAAGACTTGCGCTTTCCGGGTGCTTCTCCGGATAGGCCGCAACGGAGACCTCGATCTCACCGATTGCACGAATTGCCGCCACAAGCTCGGCGGTGCTTTGGTACCCATCCGGGTGAGGTCGATACTCTGCGCCGGCTCCCTCGGGAGGATCGCCCCGCAGCGCCACGATGTGACGCACTCCCTCGGAGTGGAAGGCACGCGCGACCGCATTCACTTCCTCCCGCACCGCGCCCACGCATGTGAGATGCGCCGCCGGATTGAGCCGGGTCTCGCGAGCGAGCCTCGCCACGGCTGCATGTGTCCGAGCGCGCGTGGTACCGCCCGCCCCGTATGTGACCGAGACGAAGCATGGCTGGAAACGCGCCAGCCGCCCGACTGCCTCCCAGAACGCCCCCGCCATCCGTTCGCTTCTCGGCGGAAAGAACTCGAACGACACGTCGATCTCTTTTCCGGCCCCTGCAGCCATGACGGACCCCCGCCCTCCGAACCTCGAGGGAGTGGGCATTATCCCATCAACCGGCGTCCTTAAAGGCATGCGGTTGTGGGATTTGTCGGTGTTCTGGGAATATCGTTCCCGGCCGATCCGTCACCGGATCACGTAACGATCTGATCTAGCAATATATTTCCGGCTGTGCGCTTCGGACACAGAATCCCATATTTTTTTCTTTTTTGATCGTGGGCAGATTCAGTTGCCGTGTTCAGGGCTTGTAAACGCGGCAGCCCAATTGGAAGAGGCCGTCAATCACGCCCCCAGGACTTCCGCAGTCGCTCCCGCGCCCGGCCGACGGCAGGTCGGGCCGGTCGCAAACGCCTCGGAAATGTCGTGCCTGCGTTCTGAAGCGAGACTAGGACGCCTCGATCAGCACCTTGCACTGTGTCGTCCGCCGGCGGAGAGCCTCGAACGTGTCGGGCACACGCTCGAAGCCGATCCGGTCGGTGATCAGAGCCTGGGGACGGAACCGGCCGGGACCGCTCAGCGCGTCGATGGCGGTCTGGAACTCGGCCATAGTGAAGAACACCGCGAAGACGACCTGGATTTCCTTCGAAAGCGCCGCGAAGGGGTCCCATTCGTCGCCGCCGACGCAAAGCCCGACGCCGACGACCGTACCGTGGACCCGTACCAGCCGGCAGGCGAAGTCGATGAGCCCTTTCTTGCCAACGCATTCAAAGACGATATCGGGCGGGCCACCGAGCATTTCCTTCAGGCCGCCCTCCAACCCCGGCCCGGATGTCGCAAAACCGGTCGCGCCGACTGCGGCGGCTCTCGCTTCCTGGTGGCGGTGGAGGTCCGCGACGATGACTGCGCCCGCCCCCATGCGCCGCGCCCAGAACGCGGTGAGCAGGCCGATCGGTCCGGCGCCGAGGATCAGCACCTTGTCACCCGGCTTCATGCCGGAACGCACGACGGCGTGCAGGCCGACCGAAGTCGGCTCGGCGAGCGCGCCTTCTTCCGTTGGCAGATTCTCGGGCAGGCGGCGGCATTGCCGCGCCGCGACAGCGGTGAACTCCGCATAGCCGCCGCCGATGAGACGCATCCGGGCGCACCAGGCCGGCTCGCCCTTCAGGCAGCTCTCGCAGGCCCCGCAGCCCCACATCGGTGCGACCGCCACCCGATCGCCGACGGCAAGATCGGTGACATCGGCCCCGACACGCACGACTTCGCCTGCAAATTCGTGACCGAGAACCGTGCCCTGCCCCACGCCGAACGTCACGGGATCCTCGGTGATGTGGAGGTCCGAACCGCAGATCCCGCAGGCGGCCACGCGCAGAAGCACCTCGTCCGCAGCCGGTTCCGGCGGTGGAAGGTCGCCGACACGCAGCGGCCGGCCGACCCCGTCGAAAATGGCAGCCTTCATTTGCCGTCCTCCAGTAGCGTGCGCCGGGTCGGAAACCACGGCGCGTCGACCACCTTGCAGATCAGCCCCCAGACGCCGCCTCGGGCGAAAAGTGCCATGAACAGGGTAAGCAGGCCAAATACCACCAGATAGGTCGCGCCGTACTGGCCGAACCAGCGCTCGGCGAAGAAGTAGATGAGCGCGCCGATAATGACACCTTCGATGGACCCCAGGCCGCCGATCATGACAATGAAGATGGCGACGATCGCCCAGTTCGAGTCGTAGGCGGCGGGCGGCGTGATGCGCAACTGGGCCATGAAATAGACGGCGCCGGCAAGCCCCGTGCCGACGGCGGCGGCAATCCATATGAGGAAGCGAAGCCGGCCGACATTCACTCCCTGGCTGGCGGCCGCCACCGGATTGTCGCGCATCGCGGTCAGCGCCAGTCCGTAGCGGGACCTGAGCAGCCAGTAGCTGCCGCCGACCGTGACCAGCAGCATCAGGGCGCAGAGAAGCGAAACGCCGATGGCGCGTTCGTACGCGGAGTATTCCTGCATCACCCGCAGGCTGAGTCCCGCACCGGCATTCACATAACCGAAGACCGAAGTCGCCAGCCGCATCACCTCGGCGAGCACCCACGTACCGATCGCGAAATATGCGCCCTCGAGACGATGCAGCAGACCGTAGGTCGGAATCGCCAGGATTGCCGGCGCGACAAGACAGAGCAGCACCGCCACGAACGGGTTGATCCCCCAGAACTGGGCCATGACGAACATCGTGTAGGCCGCCACGCCGAGAAAGGCCTGCTGACCGACCGACACCAGGCCCCCGTACCCCGCCATCAGATTCCACATCTGGGCGACGGCTATGTAGCAGCACAATTCGACGACGTAGCGGATCTGGCCCTGGGTCGCCCACCACGGCATCAGCGCGACGGCGATCAGCATGCCGATTCCGATTGTCAGCGCGACGAGACCCGACGGGGTCTGGCGGCGCACGCGGACCGGAGCAAACTGGGATATCGCAATATCGCTCATGTCATTCCCTTCCCAGGATGCCCTGCGGACGCAGCGCGAGCACGATCAGGAACACGAGGTGCCCGGCCAGTATTCCGAAGCCCGGATCGAAGCGGAACGCGAGCGACTGGGAGATGCCCAGCACCATGGCACCGATGAACGCTCCCCAGATGGAGCCCATGCCGCCGATGATCACCGCCTCGAACGCATAGATGAGCTGGAACGGTCCGTCCGCCGGCGCCACCGTCGCGCGCAGCGACTGAAAGACCGCCGCGAAGCCGAGGATCGCGACCGCGATCGCCGTCGCCCCGGCATAGATGCTCTTCGGGTTCACACCGGTCATCGCCGCCGCCTCCACATCGGCCGCCGACGCGCGAAGGGATCGCCCGAAACGCGAAAAGCGCAACACCGCGTCCAGCCCTCCCGTCAGTACCGTCGCGGTGATCAGCACGATCACGGGGAGAACGCCCACGAACATGGGCCCGAGCTGAAACGACGCCTGCTCGATCCCTCCGCCGCGGAGCGAACGCGTATCCGCCGACCATATCTGCAACATGGCGTTCTGCAGCGCGACGGACAGACCGAACGTGGCAATGAGCGAGGGCAAGGGATCGACACCCACGACGCGATTGAGGATCGCCCGCTGCAATGCCCATCCGAGGAACGCGCCGATAACGACGAGCAATGCCAGCACCGTCCACGGCCCGAGCGTGAAGGAGGCACCGACCGTGATTCCGATGAGTGCGAGCAGGATCATCAGGTCGCCGTGGCTGATATTCACAATCCGCATCACGCCGAACATCAACGCCATGCCCAGGGCGTACTGGGCGTAGAGACCCCCGAGAAGAATCCCCTGGACCAGACCGTCAAGCCACAGCATGCGCGCCCCCGAAATAGGCCTCGCCGATGGCTTCCCGGGTGATCTCCGCCGACCTGCCGGAAAGCGTCACCCGCCCTTCGAGCATGCAATAGAGACGGTTGGAGGCGGACTGGGCGAGGCTTACGTCCTGCTCGACAAGAACGATGGCGGTTCCGGTCTCCGAGATCGAAGGGATCGATTGATAGATCTCCTTCACCACCTTCGGCGCCAGCCCGAGGCTGATCTCGTCGCACAACAAAACGCGCGGCTGGTTCAGAAGCGCCCGCCCGATGGCCACCATTTGCTGCTGACCGCCCGAAAGGGACTGAACCGGCGTTCGGCGCTTCTCCCTGAGAATCGGAAAGAAGTCGAGAACCCGGTCGAGCGTCCAGCCGCCGGTTCGCCGTGTCGAAGCGTTGTCGATCGCGACGCGCAGATTGTCTTCCACGGACATGCCGGTGAACAGGCGGCGCCCCTCGGGAACGATCGCCACGCCCATCGACACCATGCGGTGCGGCTGCGATCCGCCGACCGGACGGCCCTCGAACCGCACCATCTCAGGAGCGACGCGCAGGACGCCCATCAACGCCTTCAGCAGCGTCGACTTGCCGGCGCCGTTCGCACCGATCAGCGCCACGATTTCCCCCGCGCCAATCTCGAAATCGATGCCGTAGAGCGCCTGGAAGTCGCCATAGCGCGCCACCAGCCCGTGGGTCGACAGGAGCGGCGGGTTCATGCCTCGATTCCCATGTAGACCCGCTTCACTTCCGGATCGTTGATGACCGCCTGGGGCGGACCTTCCGCGATCTTCTCGCCGAAGTTCAGCACCATGATACGGTCGGCGACGGCGAGCAGCGCGTGGACGACATGCTCGATCCAGACGATGGTCACGCCGCGCTCCCGGATGCGGCGCACGAGCGCCACCAGATCCTTGCCCTCCTCGTCGGTCAGCCCCGCCGCGATTTCGTCAAGAAGCAGGAGCTTGGGGCTGGAGGCAAGCGCCCGCGCCAGTTCCAGGCGCTTGCGATCGAGCAGCGTCAACGAGCCCGCCATTCGGTTCGCCCTGCCCGACAGTTCGCACTCCCGCAGAATCTGTGCACACAGCCCATAGCTTTCCGACTCCGAACGCCCTCCGCCGAACGTCGCCGCCACGAGGAGGTTCTCGAAGGTGGTCATTCCGTCGTAAGGCCGCGGTATCTGGTAGGTGCGCCCGATGCCCATCCGGCAACGCCGGTAGGGCGGTTCGTGTCGCAACGATTGCCCGGCGAAGGTCATCTCCCCGCCGTCCGCCTTCAGATCGCCGCTGATCACATTGAACAGCGTCGTCTTGCCTGCGCCGTTGGGGCCGAGAATCCCCAGCACTTCGCCGGACAATACGTCGAAACTGATTTCCTGAAGTACCCGAACGGCCCCGAAGGACTTACTCAGTCCGCGCGCTTGTAGCAGTACCTTTCCGTCCATCGGGGCCCTTCCCTGCGGTCTAGGTCGACCAGGGCATCAGCTTCATCGGCTGCTCGGGCTCGAACAGCTTGTTGACCGTGTTATCGACGATCTTCAGGTCGTACTTCCACTTGGTACCCTTGACCCACTGACCGCCGAAGATCGGGGTTGTGGACACGTTCTTGTGCGGCCCGCTGGTGAAGTCCACGGGACCGATCAGCGTGTCGATCTTGGTCACGGCCATCGCCTCGCGGTTCGACTCGCGATCGAGAGGATTCTTGGACCGCTTCAGAATGTCGAGAGCGACTTCCCAGATCGCGTGGCTGTAGCCGAGCGGCTGCGTCCACTGACGGTTCATTTCCGCTTCCCAGGCGTCCGCAATGTCGCGGCTGACCTGGCCGGTCAGGCTCGACTTGAACGGGAAGGCCGGAGTCCACCAGACCTCCGAGGACATGCCGTCGCCCAGGTCGCCGAGCGCCTCGATGCCCGACGGGAACAGCAGCGCCGCGGCCACCGTGACGGCCTTCGGCCTGTAATTCTGCTGGGCGCACTGGTTCACGAAGGTCCGGAAATCGTCGACATATGTGATGCCGCCGACGATATCGCAGTTGCCGGTCTTGAAGGCCGTGATCTGCGCCGTGTAGTCGTTCGTGCGCGGCTGGAAGTAGCCCGGCACGATGACTTCGAATCCGGCCGCCTTCGTGGGAGCGGGCAGGCCGTACTCGTTGTTGCCCCAGGTTTCGCCGTCGGCGTTCTGCGGGAACAGCATGCCGACCCTGCGGTTCGTTTCGATCGTGTTCCAGAGTCCGACGAAGGTCCGGAGCGCCTCGTCGAGGCCCCAGAAGAAGTGGTAGGTCCAGGTGAAGGGCTTGTCCTGCCCGCCGCGCGGGAAGATGATCGCCTGCCACGGCGCCGCGGTCGAGATGCACGGACAGCCGTTGAGCTCCGCCTGATCGGCGGTGTTGTTGACGATGTCGGTCGTCGAGGCGGGCACGATCAGGTGAACCCCCTCGTTCAGGATCAGGTCGCCCGCCACCTCAGCGGTGCGGTTTGGATCCGATTGTCCGTCGCGCACGAGGATTTCGACATTGTATTTGCCGCTCGACGTTTCGAATCCGTCCTTGAGGAGCTCCCTGATCTTTCCGACCGCCCATCCGTCGGTCTCGCCGAAGAGCGCGAGCGGACCGGTGCCCGGCGTGACGAAGCCGACCTTGATGGTACCGTTGGCCCGTGCGACCCAGGGCGCCGCGATGGTCGACGCCGCCACCGTGGCACCCATGCCGGCGAGCACGGCCCGGCGCGATGGGCCGGTGAACTTGCGCTTTCGTGTCGTCATGTTGTCGTTTCCGATCCTGTCTTTCCCAATGGTCTTCATGATTTCCTCCCTTTCCGGTCGTCGATGGTCGCCGGGCCGGAAATGACCCCGGCGGTTGCTGCTACTTGATGCGATGCATCGCCCCGCCGTCGATCACAAACTGGCTGCCGGTCACATATGAGGAGCAGGGCGAGGCGAGATAGAGCGCGAGGCCCTTGATGTCCTCCGGATCGCCGATCCGGCCGATCAGCGATTGCGATTCGAAGGCGCGCCGGTCGGCCGGAATCTTGAGGCGTCCGCCCGCGATGTTGGTCATGAACGGGCCGGGCGAAATGCAGTTCACGAGAATGCCGAAAGCGCCGAGCTCCATCGCCACCTGACGGACAAGATGGTCGACGCCCGCCTTGGCAGGCATGTAGGGCGTACCCACGATCACCTCGTTGATCTGGGCGGCAATCGACGACGTCACGATGATCCGTCCGCCGCCGGTCTTCTTCATGTGCCGCGCGGCGTGTTTGATGGTCGTGTAGACAGACGTGAGATTGACGTCGATCACGCGGTCCCAATGCTTGTCGTCGAGGGCGTCGATCGCGCCCGCCGGTATCCGCTCGCCTTCGGTCGACATGAAGCCCGGCCCTGCATCTATGCCGGCGTTTGCGAACACGATGTCGATCCGGCCATGACGCTCCGCGACCGCGTCGAAGGCGGAGGCCATGCGCGGCCTGTCGGTTACATCGACCGCCTGGCCCCATACGTCGGCGCCGCCGGCCTGCAGCCTCGCGACTGCGGTCTTGAGACCGGGCTCGTCGATATCGAATATGCAGACCCGCGCACCGTTGTCCGCCATGACCTCGACATACGCGAGGCCGATGCCGCTCGCTCCGCCGGTGACGATCACCGACTTGCCGCGCACATCGAACATCTCCTGCAGGGTCGCCATCCGTCCTCCCATTGCCGATTCGCCTGTCCGGACACCTGGCGGCGCGGCGCGCCAGCGATTGCTGCGCACAGCCTCTCCGGGCCAACTGAACAGCCGGAACGCCGAGCGTCCTCCTCCCGGAATTTCTCAGGCGTCGGGATTAGATAGCGGCTCAGGCCAAAGGGGTGTCAAACCCGGAAGGCAAAGGCATCGCCGCGAGCTTGGGGCAGATAGATTATAATATTGGAATATTTGATTTTTTCAGCCATGAGACCGGCGAAATTGCCGCCTGGCGCCAGCCAAAACAATTCATGAAAATCGAAAATTCCTTGACGATATCGTCAAATGCGGAAACCCTCACGGCATGGGAGACAGGGCCTGTGAGAGCACCCCTGGAGAAGTCGAAACTGCTTGACCGGGGCGGCAAGCCGACCGTCCGCGAGCTCCTGTCGAGTCTGGTGTTCAACCCGGTCGACGGCACGATCCGCCTGAATGGCGAGCGCATAGTCATGCAGCGGGCAGCCGTCGGCGCCGAGCTGCGCCGCGAACTGATCGGTCTGCTCGGCCCCCAGGAGGCGCGCGTTTTCCTGATCCGCCTCGGCTTCATCTCGGGACGGGCCGATGCGCGGTTCATTCGCACGCGCTGGCCCAACCTGGACGTGGGCGATGCCTTCACTGCCGGTACGCGGCTCCACACATTCAGCGGCGTGGTGCGCGTTGAAACGATCTTCAACGAGTACGACTTCCGTAAGAAGCGCTTCTCGGCCGAGTTCCTCTGGCACGATAGTGCCGAGGCGGAGGAGTTTCGCCGGCATCACCGGCAGAGCACGGAGCCGGTCTGCTGGCAGCAACTGGGATACGCCTGCGGCTATGCCAGCGAATTCTTCGATACGCTGATCCTCTACAAGGAGACAGAGTGCAGCGCCGAGGGCCACCCGCACTGCCGCGTCGTCGGGAAGCCGGCCGATGTATGGGGTCCGGGCGATCCCGAAGTGATCCTGTTCCGCGAACGCATTACGGCCTCCCTGGAGGAAGAGATCGAATCGCGGCGGGCCTTGACGATACGCACGGCCGGCGCGGCGCTCTCGGAACTCGATCGGATCGTGCTGGCGCCGGTGCGCCCGGAGCTGGATCGCTTCGCGCCGATGGCCCTGCCCGTGCTCATCGAGGGCGCCGCCGGAACGGGACGAAATCGCGCGGCGCGCTACCTCCACCGGGCATCGAGTCTCTCGGGCACGGCACTGCGGCAGATCGACGGGGCTGCGGTCACCGATGAGACATGTGCGGAGATTTCGCGGTCGGTGCGCGGAGGCCGGCGCGGCTCCACGGCAGAGACGCTCGTCATCGACGGCGTCGAGAAGGTGCCCGCCGGAATGCAGGAGAAACTGGCGCGCGCGCTGGAGGAAGGACTTCTTGTCGGCGGCCCGCGCGTGTTTGCACTCGCCGCGAGCGACCGGCAGGGAGGACTCGATCCGATGCAGTTGCGACCGGCGCTCCGCTACGCGCTGTCGGCGTTGACGGTCCGAATGCCGTCTCTCGCGGAGCGGCGCTCGGATCGCCTCGCCATTGCCGGCGCGCTTCTCTCGGTGCTCTGCGCGCGCATGCGCCTGTCGCCGCCCGACTTCGACGCATCCGCGACTGCGGCGATCGAACGGTACGACTGGCCGGGCAATATCCGCGAGCTGCGCGCCGTGCTCGGTGCGGCGATGGCAATCCATCGTTCCGACGGCCCCCTCACCGGCAAGGAGATCGAAACGCAGCTCGACAGGCTCCGCTCCGTTTTCGAACCGGGGAATCCCGACAGGCAGGATGAAGTCGTTTCGTGGCTCGACCGCGCATTCGCCGCAGGCGGTTTCTCGATGGCCGAACTCGAGCGTCAGGTCTATCGCAGCGCAGTGGCCCGCACCGACGGGAATTTGTCGGCCGCCGCCCGCCTCGTCGGACTCACCCGCGCCCAGCTCGCCTACCGGCTCGGCGCCGCCGACGGGAAAGGGTGACCGCGGGACAAGGCAAGGCGGACGCGCATAGCCCGGCCGTCGCCGTCCGCCGCGGAGTCGGGAACCGCCGACGCGGCCGCCGTAGAGATAGGCAATGCGATCGCCGGACAGACCTTTCGGCAACCGACTGCTCGTCAATCTCGGGATGACACCAAAGCCGGCCGTTTCTGCTCCGCGCTAGGGAAGCTTCAGCGACTCATGGCCGGGCCCGCTCCACACCCAGCCCGCACCCGCCGGCCAAGCAAGGCGGCACCAATGATCGATGCAGGGCTCGACAAGTTTCACCTGCTGGGTTCCGCGTTGGAGCATTCCGGTCTTCCGACCCCCGCCGCCGGGCGCGTCGTAAACGTCGGTGGGCAACAGCACCGAAACGAATTCCTCAGGCGGCGGCGCCGGCGGCGCGTTGGCGACAGCAACAGCATCGTTCAACTTGCCGAGCTTCCGGACCGGTGCGGCCGTTGCCTGACCGGATTGTGCTGAAGCGGACTTGCCGAGCCTGCGGATCGGTTTCGGACTTGTCGTCTCCGCGCTGGACGGCGGTGTGGTGACCTCCGGAAGCTTGCCGCCGGAGATTTCCCGAAAATCGGCCCATTTGCTGCACGCGGATCTTTCGAAAATGCCCTTTCCTCGACGGCAGGCCTGCACGGCAAAGACGGTCACGGAACCGGGTGGCCACACAGCCAGTTCGAAATGCGCCACGTTGGCGCCGACTTCGAATTGCCCTGTTGAATGGTGCTGGATGTTGTAATGCGTAATCCCGCCAATGCCGGTTTCCAGGCGCACATGAATGATGGACTCGTTCGGATAGGACACATCGATGCAGATGCCGTTCTTGCAGCAGTCGCCCTCCAGGCACGCCGCATATGCCGGCTTCCAGGCAAGAAGCGCCGCACCCGCGAACGCGACGAGCATTGCTCTCCAAAATGTCATGGAATGCACTCCTCCGTCTGAAATCCGCCTTGTCCACGCCATCATCGCGCGCCTCTCACCTGAGAATGGGATAGCACTCCCCATCCTCGCCCCTGGTCATCCCCGCGGGACAGGTATCCATCAGCTTCGACGCGGGAACCTTGTTCAGAATCGACCGTGAAACAGTGCCCGTTTCGGGATCGACGCCGCTGCTCGCCGGGCCGGAAGGATCCGGCTTTTCGGGCGGAGTGTTTGCGCTGCCGAAGGGAGGATAGGGACAGCCCGGCGTGCCATAACGCGCGGGCCCGCAGGGACTTGCTTCCCCGGGGGCCGGCTTGCCCTTTTGCGACGGGCACGAAACCTGAAACTCCACCCAGTCGCTGCAACGGGACCGATGTGAGATTATCCCTCCGCCGCGCTTGCAGACCTGGACGGAAAACCAGCATCCGCTTGGAAGCCGCATCACGCCGTGCTGAAGACCGATCTCCCTCTGCTTGTCGAGACAGCCGCGACTGCGAATATTGAAGTGGGTCGGATTGTCGATCGGCAATTGCCCGACATTGGGCTCGATTCCGGTCTCCGTCGTCAACGAAAGGCCGAGGCCCGGAGGATCGCTGTGGCAGAGGGGCGTGAAGCAGATCACCCCCTTGCACGACCGGACCTCCGCGACGGACATCCCTGCCGGGCAGAACAACACGCAAAAGGCGAGCACAAGCCCGGGGCGTGAGGCCAAGCCTTCCTCCTGATGGATTGAAATCTTACGCGCCTCGATGAAATGGCGCGTCAATCGAACGGTTGATGGCCTTGGGTCAGTCGGCGAGCGGCAATGTGAGCGACGAAACCACCGCCACGAGCTCCGATTGCCGGCGGGTACCGGTCTTTTCGAATATCCGGTGAAGGTGGGTCTTCACCGTCGGCACGCCGATACCGAGCGCCCGGGCCGTCTCGGCATTGGTCCGGCCGAGCAGCGTGCTGTCGAGAACTGCGGCCTCGGCCGCCGTCAGGCCGAATAGCGCCACGACCGCGGCGTTGGCCGGTACCGGTCGCAACGCCGCTGGCGCCACGAAGATCGCGGCAACGGCGCGCGGCACAAGTCCTGGACGAAGATGCCCGTGTCGCAACGGAAGTACGTGCAGGACGTGCGGCGTTCCGTCGTCGCGCAGGGCAGGAATGCCCATGCCCTTCTTCCCCAACACGCCCTCGTCTGACTTCGCTCCCGCCGCAGCCGCCGCAAGGGCCGCTGCCGCGCCCGGCGAGCGCAGCCTAAGGAATCCCGCTTGCGTCGAAAGCAGGTCGCACGCGGCCAGCATCGTTTCGCCGGCGGCATTTGCGTGGACGATGGCGAGATTCGCATCGACGAGGAAAACGGCTGCCGAAAGGGTATCGAGCACGGACGAAACCGTCGAGGCGGTGACGGTCTTGATGTCGAGCAGGTTGCTGATCGCCACGGCCCTCTGGAGATGCGGCACGAACAGACCGGCTATGTCGACTTCGTGCCGGGTTATGATCCCGTTGTCCTTGTGCCGTCCGAAACTGAGGGTGCCGATCGCCGAACGATCGCGCGCCAGGATCACCGCCATGACATCGATCATGCCCTGCGGTACGCCCCAGTCGACGAAGTAGCGGTTGTTCTCCCACAGACTCCGGTCCCGCACCCACGAAAGGACATGCGGCACATCCGGATCGTAGGTCTGGACTTTCTCCACCCCACCCCATTGCTCGATGACGTCGTCGGCATACTCCGGCATGGCCGCCAGCCACTCCGGCGGAATCCCGTCTGTGGCGTGGATCAGCGGCCGGCCGGACGGTAGCGCGTTCACCCCGAGCACGGCTGTGCGGAAGTTCAGGACCTTGCGGAGCAATCCGAGCGTCGACGGCCAGCGTGACGGGTCGATCGCGCAATCGTAGATGGCGCCCACCAGGTGCGAGGCGGTCGTGGCGGGCAGCATCTCGCGCGTGCCTTTTCCAGGAGATGGCGATCCGGCATCGATCATCACCGCCCTCCATCGCCCCTGACTGCCGCTGACTGGCTCTGCCCTGCCCGCTCCTGCAACGCGTGGCGGAGAGGATGGGATTCGAACCCACGATACGGCTTTTGACCGTATACCCGCTTAGCAGGCGGGCGCCTTCGACCACTCGGCCACCTCTCCCGAAAGCCGGGATAATGGCGGGGTCCGCGCCGATCAAGGCAAATCTCCCCCGCCGGAGTCGACTTGCGCGCGATTCCGCTGTTCTCTGGCGTGGATGATGCTTTCCCATGCCGAAGCCGGCCCGCAAAGAGACTTCTCCAGCTCCCGGCAGTCCGCCCCATGAGAATCGTCTTCCTCGGCGCCGCCGGTACCGTGACCGGATCGAAATACCTGGTCGAGACCGGCCATGCCCGTATCCTGGTCGATTGCGGCCTCTTCCAGGGCCTGAAGGAGCTGCGCGAGCGCAACTGGGCGGACTTTCCCGTGCCGCCTGCCTCGATCGATGCTGTGGTGCTCACCCACGCGCATCTCGACCACTCCGGCTATCTGCCGCTCCTCGTCCGCAACGGCTTTCGCGGCCCGGTGGTCTGCACGGCCTCCACGCGCGCCCTTTGCGCGATTCTCCTCCCCGACAGCGGCTACCTGCAGGAGCAGGACGCAAGCTTCCTGAACCGGCATGGAATTTCACGGCACAAGCCGGCCCTGCCGCTCTACACGCTCGCCGACGCCGAAGCGGCGATGCGCAGCTTCAGGCCGGTGGAATTCGGCCGCGACGTGCCGCTGCCGAACGGCTTTTCAGCGCGCTTCCTGCCGGCCGGGCACATCCTGGGCGCCGCCATCGTCGAGCTGACCGGCGGCGGCCGAAAGATCGTTTTTTCCGGCGACCTCGGCAGGCCGAACGACCCGATCATGCCCGACCCGGCACCGGTCGCCAACGCGGATTATCTCCTTGTCGAATCGACCTACGGAGACCGCAAGCACCCCGACATCGACCCCGCCGACGCATTGCTCGACGTGATCTCGCGCACCTTCGCGCGCGCCGGAACGATTCTCATTCCTGCTTTCGCGGTCGGCCGCACGCAGACGATCCTCTACCATCTGTGGCGGTTGCGGCAGGAAAGGCGGCTGGGCGACGTGCCGATCTTCCTGGACAGCCCGATGGCGGTCAGCGCGAGCGATATCTTTTGCACGCATGTGAAGGATCACCGGCTTTCCGCGCGCGAAGCCATCGCCGTCTGCGACACCGCTCATTACGTCAGCAGCGTCGAGGAATCGAAGGAGCTCGACAAGAGCCCGATCCCGAAGATCATCGTTTCGGCAAGCGGCATGGCCACCGGCGGCCGCGTGCTCCATCACCTGAAGCGATACGGACCCGATCCGAAGAACACGATCCTCTTTGCCGGTTATCAGGCCGCCGGTACCCGTGGCGACGCCATGGTCAACGGCGCGAAGGAAGTGAAGATCCACGGCGAAATGGTTCCCGTCCGCGCCGAGGTCGACAATCTTTCCATGCTCTCCGCGCACGCCGACGCCGACGAGATCGTGGCCTGGCTACGCAACTTCCGCAAACCGCCCCGCGCAACATTCATCGTCCACGGCGAGGCGAACGGCGCGGAGGGCCTGCGCCGGCGGATCGAACAGGACCTTGACTGGCGCTGCACGATCCCGGCGCATTTGCAGGCGGTTGACCTCGGCGGGGCTGAGGGGTAACGACCGGCGTCCCCTCGGCCCCCTCCCATGAACGCCCCGCAGAACCGCCGACCGCCATTGCCGCCGCCTTCCGTGCGGGCGTTCCTGATGTTCCTCGGCCCGATGATGCTGGCGAACGTGCTCCAGGCGCTTTCGGGCACGCTGAACAACATTTTCGTGGGTCAGATGATCGGCGTCGGCGCGCTCGCTGCGGTCTCCGCGTTCTTCCCGATTCTGTTCTTCTTCGTCTCGTTCATCATCGGCCTCGGCGCCGGCGCATCGGTGCTCATCGGCCAGGCCTACGGGGCGAACGAGCCGGAGAAGGTGAAGGCTGTGGCCGGAACCACGCTAACCGTCTCGATTGCCGGCGGCCTCCTGATCGCGTTCTTCGGCGGCTTCTTTACGGAGCATCTGCTGGGCGCCGTCGGCACCCCGCCGGACATCGTCTCCGATGCGGTCGGCTACGCCCGCATCATGCTGATCGCCATGCCGGGCCTGTTCGTGTTCCTGCTGTTCACGGCGATGATGCGCGGCGTCGGCGATACTGTGACGCCGCTCTATGCGCTGGCTCTGTCGACTGTCGTCGGACTCGTGCTCACGCCCGCGCTCATCCGGGGCTGGGCGGGGCTGCCCGCAGTGGGCGTCCTCGCTGGCGCCTACGCCACGATAGTCTCGTTTCTCCTTGCGCTCCTGTGGCTGGCCGTCCACCTGCTGCGGCAGAAGCACCCCCTGGCGCCCGACGGCGTATTCATCCGGCATCTTTGGATCGACTGGCGGATCCTGCGCACCGTGCTCAGGATCGGCGTTCCAACCGGCATACAGGTCATCCTCATCTCGCTCGCGGAAATCGCCGTGCTCGCCTTCGTCAACCGGTTCGGTTCGAACGCGACCGCCGCCTATGGCGCCGTGAACCAGGTCGTCGGATACGTGCAGTTCCCGGCGATCTCCATCGCCATCACCGCCTCGATCTTCGCCGCTCAGGCGATCGGCGGCGGCCACCTGGACCGGCTTGGCGCCATCACGAGAACCGCACTGCTTCTCAACCTGATGGTGACGGGCGCATTGGTTCTGCTCGCCTACGTCTTCTCGCGGCCGCTCATGGGGCTTTTCATCACCAGCCCGCCGGTCGTGGATCTCGCGCAGCGGCTCCTGCACATCACCCTGTGGAGCTATATCGTCTTCGGCATGGCCGCCGCTGTCTCTGGCGTCATGCGTGCCAGCGGCACCGTGCTCGTGCCGACGCTGATCTCGGTGTTTGCGGTTTTCGCCATCGAGGTGCCGGTCGCCTGGATACTGAGCCAGCACACGCCGCTCGGCATCGACGGCATCTGGATTGCCTATCCGGTCGCGTTCTGTGCGATGCTCCTGACGCAGGGTACTTTCTATCGCCTGGTATGGCGGAAGAAGACCATCACGCGCCTGATCTGATCGCGTCAGCGCGCGCCGATCGCGATCCGGCGCGCCCCCGATCCCTTCGGCTTCGGAACCGAAACGCGGAGGGTCCCCTTGTCGAGCGACGCGCTGACCCGGTCAGGGTCTGTGCCCGGCGGCAGACGGAGAGAGCGGTAGAACGCCCCGAAGCTCTGCTGACGCATCGTGCCGCCCTTCCCCTTGCTCTCCTTCTCGATCCGTTTCTGGCCCCTGATCGTGAGAACGTCGTCGGAAAGCGTGACCTCGACGTCCTTCTCCTCCAGTCCGGGCATCGCTGCCGAGATCTCGATGGTCCTGTCCGTTTCCTCCACAGCCACCCGGGGCGCGAGCCCGGCCGGCATATCGGCAAGTCCCTGTGCCAATGCGCCGAACACGCGGTCTATCTCGCGGCGAAATGCCTCGAAGATGTCGTCGCCGGTCCAGTCCGGGGGCAGCAGTTCGGTGCCGGCGGGCGGCGCCGGTACACGCTTGATCGGCAGGGATTTCCGCGATGACGATCCGCGAAGCCAGGACCAGAAACCCATGACAACCACCCCGTTTGCGAAACCGGTCGCCGCAGGCCGCTCGTAGCTCAGGATTTTTGGAGCCGAAACCGGCGACGTCAAGGCCGGTTGCCGCCCGCGCGGCAGCCTCCTAAACCGGGTATTGACCATCGGGCCGGGCCACGGCAGCGGACCCGACAGTTCACGCCCGTTTTCCTGTATTGAAGGACGATTCGATTTTCGCCCCCCCAGCGCCCCCGCATGATCGACCGCACACAGACCGACTGGTATCGCGACGCCCTGATCTATCAGGTCCATGTCAGGTCGTTCTACGATTCGAACGGCGACGGCATGGGCGATTTTCGCGGCCTCACCGAGAAGCTCGGCTATATCCGCGACCTTGGTGCGACCGCCGTCTGGCTCATGCCGTTCTTCCCCTCGCCCCTGCGCGACGACGGCTACGACATCTCCGACTACCGCGGCATCAATCCGGCTTACGGCAGCTTCCGAGATTTCCGCGCATTCGTAAGGGCGGCGCACGAACAGAACATTCGCGTCATCATCGAGCTGGTTATCAACCACACCTCCGACCAGCATCCATGGTTTCAGCGTGCCCGTCGCGCCAGGCCCGGCACGAGCGCGCGCGATTTCTACGTCTGGTCGGACACGGACAGGAAGTTTGCCGGCGTCCCCATCGTCTTCCGCGACATAGAGCCCTCCAACTGGTCGTGGGATCCGGTCGCGCAGGCATACTATTGGCACCGCTTCTACAGCCACCAGCCGGACCTGAACTTCGACAATCCGCGCGTGCTGGAAGCGGTGATCTCCACGATGCGCTTCTGGTTCGACATGGGCGTCGACGGCCTGCGGCTCGACGCAATCCCCTATCTTGTCGAGCGGGAGGGCACGAGTTGCGCGTCGCTCCCCGAGACCCATGAGATCGTCAAGAAGATACGCGCGGTCGTCGATGCCGAGTACCCCGACCGGCTGCTGCTCGCCGAGGCCAACATGTGGCCGGAGGAGATGGCCCATTTCTTCGGCAACGGGGATGAATGCCACATGGTGTTCCACTTCCCGCTGATGCCGCGAATGTACATGGCCATTGCGCAGGAGGACCGGCATCCCATCACCGACATCATGCGCCAGACGCCGGAAATCCCCGAGGGCGCGCAATGGGCGATCTTCCTACGCAACCACGACGAGCTGACCCTCGAAATGGTGACGGACAAGGAGCGCGACTATCTGTGGTCCTTCTACGCCAGCGACCGCCAGGCGCGTCTCAATCTTGGAATCCGTCGTCGGCTCGCACCGCTCCTGGAGAACGACCGGCGGAAGATCGAGCTGATGAACTCGCTGCTCTTTTCCATGCCCGGTACGCCCGTGCTCTATTACGGCGACGAGATCGGGATGGGCGACAACATCTATCTCGGCGACCGCAACGGCGTGCGCACGCCCATGCAGTGGTCGCAGGACCGCAATGGCGGCTTCAGCCGCGCCGATCCCGAGCGGCTGTTTCTGCCCGCCATCCAAGATCCGATCTACGGCTTCGAAGCTGTCAACGTCGAGGCGCAGCTCCGCAGCCCCTCCAGTTTGCTCAACTGGATGCGGCGCATGATCGCCGTTCGCCGCAACCAGCCCGCCCTCGGCCGGGGCACATTCCGCTTTCTCTACCCCACCAACAGGCGTGTGCTGGCCTACATTCGCGAGTTCAACGGGGAGCATATTCTTTGCGTCGCGAACCTGTCGCGTGCACCGCAGGCAGTCGAGCTCGACCTGTCCGAACTGAAGGGCCTGACTCCCATCGAACTTACCGGTGGCAGTGTGTTTCCTTCCATCGCCGACCACCCGTTTCTGTTGACGCTCCCGGCCTATGGCTTCTTCTGGTTTTCGTTGAAGCAGATCACGACCGAGGAGCATGGACCGCCCTCCGCGCAGCCCGAGCTGTTCACGCTGGTGCTGAGCGGAACGCCGGAGCATTTGCTCACCGGACGCGAGCGCGCCTTTTTTGAGGCCAGTGTCGCTCCGGCATTCCTTCAGCGGCAGCGGTGGGTGGCAGCGAAGCCCGCGCGGGTGAGGCTCGTCGATCTCGCGACGATGAAGGACCGCAGCGGCGAGGCGCGTTTCCCGCTTGCCATTGTCGCCGCGGACGCGGCGGGCGCCCGACAGGGCTACTTCCTCCCGCTCGTGGTCGACCGCGAATCCGAGGACGAGTCGCTCGCACCCTACGCGCTTGCGCGCGTGCGCCGCGGCGCAAAGGTCGGTCTGCTGTACGATGCAGGCTCGTCGAGCGAGTTCGCTCTTTCCGCAATCGTCGCGATGACATCCGGCACGTCACTGCCGACGGAAGCCGGAGGCGAAATCTCGTTCGCGTCAACCTCTGCCATGCCGGCCGTGCCGGAGATTCCCGCGGAGGCCGTACGCCGTCATCCGGTAGAGCAGCACACGACCTCGGTCTCGCTCGGCGAGGCCGCGTTCCTCAAGATTTACCGCCGCCTCGTCGCAGGGCGCCACCCGGACGTCGAGATCCGCCGGTACCTGACCGAGAACACGCATTTCCTGCATTCGCCACGGCTGTTCGGCTGGATTTCCCACCGCGCCGGCGATGGAAGCGTCACCGACCTCGCCGCTCTGGAGCAATATGTCGGCAACCAGGGCGACGCCTGGGAGTTCTCGCTCTCCTACCTCACCCGCGAGCTCGATACCTTTACGATGATGCCCGGCCATGAGCCGCCGAAGATCGATGAAGTGATCGCTCCCTATCTCCGCTTCGCGAGGCTCGTCGGCACCCGGCTCGCCGAGCTTCACAACGCGCTCGGCCAGCCGAGCGACGACCCCGCCTTCGCACCGGAGCCGTTGTCGCGCAAGCACGCGAAGCAACTGGCAGACGACACCCGCCGCCTCGCGCGCAAGACCTTCACGATGCTTGGAACGCTCGCCCATTCGCGCAACCAGCCCGAAAGGCCGGCGGTGAATGCATTGCTGCGGCGGCGCGAAGAATGCCTGTCGCGGATCGCGCCGCCGCAAACACTGCCCCACCGTGCCCGACGCACGCGCATCCACGGCGACTTCCACCTCTCGCGCATTCTCGTGGTGAAGGACGAAATCGCGATCATCGACTTCACGCACGACCCCGCCTTCCCGGGCACCGACGCCATCGCCAAGCATTCGCCACTGCGCGACGTGGCAAGTCTGTTGCGCTCGTTCGGCTATGTCGTGGACGCGGCAGTTCATAGCCTGCACCAGCGGTTCGCGGATGCCGGACCGGCCGTCGCGGCCGGCGCCGAGTGGCGGAGGGCGGCACAGAAGGCCTTTCTCGACGCCTACCGTGAGACAGCGCCCGAAATCCTGAGCGAGGATTCCTCGACCAGGCAGCTGCTCACCCTGCATAGCCTGGCGCGTGCGTTCCGTGAGATCGCCGACGAGGCGGAACACCGCCCGGACCGCATCGAGACGCCGGTCCGGGTGCTCCTCGACCTTCTCGACGACACGGACTGACGGGCTGGCCTAATGGGTGCGGAGCCAATCGCGAGCGGCACGCTGCGCCTCGGCAATCTCCGCCGCGCTGAGCTCCTCCGCGATCTCCTGGCGAAGCCGGGCGGCCTCGCGGTTGCCCTTCATCGCCGCGATGTTGAACCACTTGTGCGCCTCGACCAGATTCGGCGCCACCTCGCGGCCCGTCGAATAGGTAATGCCAAGTTCGAAGAAGGTCTCGCTCCCCCGCGAGCCCTGCGCCGGGTTGGCGCCGATCGATTCTACGCGAGCCATTGCCATGCTCCCCCTGTCCCGTTTCTCGCCGCCGTGTTCCCCCGGGCGGTCGTGTCTGCGGGACAAGTCTCCCCGGATGCCGCTGAACGCGTCGTTAAAGCTTGCGCTTAATTTAAGTCGAATGACCTCTTAACGGCCGGTTAGCCGTGATTGTCTTGGCCCGCAAAGGCGGCAGAGTTGCGCCCGCCACACAGCCAACTCTGCCGTGGCCTGGAGATCAGACGGAAAGGACCCGGAAAGGAAGAATTCGACGCCGGCCGGGATCAATGCAACCGGAATTCGGCACCGACCAGGCGGCACTCCGCCTCGCTGATGAGCCGCTTGTGTGCGACCGTGACGGAGTGCAGCGCGCCGTCCAGTTCGCGTTGCCAGAAATCGAGGAAGCGAAAGAGCTCCGGGAAATCCGGCGCCAGGTCGTACTCCTGCCAGATATAGGACTGCAGCAGATCCGGGTGGTCCGGATACCGGTAGAGAATATGGGCCGTGGTCAGGCCGTAACCCCGGAGCTGCTTCTGGAAAGCGAGTGACACCATCGCGTTACCTCGTTGCGGTCGAGTCGGCATCAAGCCTTCCGCGACCGCGTGCATTATTCAACAGAAATGTGCCGAAAAGCGAATTAAGTTCAGTTAATTAGCAGCATCGGCAGGAGACTGCTGACAAGCGTCCCGGCCGCCGGTCCTGTCCGGCAAGCGGTGAGGATCAGCCCCGCACCGCCCGCTCGTTCGCGCGCAGGAGCTTCTCCCGAAGGCTCGATTGCACCGCAGTCTCGACCGCGACCAGGAGCTCCGTGCGCCCGTCGAGGAGCCGGTAGAGACGCTCCGATTCGAACACGAGGCAGCGCACCGGCGTCGCAGAGACCGCCGTCGCCATTGCCGGCTCCCCGGTCGATATGCCGATTTCGCCAACGAGATCGCCGGGGCCGCATTCCGCGACCTTCCGGCCGTCGACGAGGATGTCCACTTTGCCCGCTGCGATGAAATAGAGCTCGCTGGCCGTCTCGCCTTGCCTGGTGAGCTCTTCCCCGGAGGCGAGCTTCGTCCAGTGTCCGGCGGTGAGCAGCATGCGCGTCTGGCTGTCGGTGAGCATCGGCACAGCCCGGCGATGGAAGAGCTGTTCATCCTTCGAGAGCGCCCGGCCGAACTTCCGCGTCCGCCCGAGCAGGATATAGATCAGGTTGACGAGCACGAAGATCGCCGACCAGAAAAGGACTGTCGGCTCGTACACAACGACCGAGGCGAACGCCACGCCGCACAAACCGGCCACAAGTGCGACCAGCCGGACCGTGAACAGGGTCGGCATCCCGATGGCGACGACAAGCAGGAACAGGCCGAGGTTCTTCAGCACGAACTCGGTGTTGAGAAAGTCGGACGGGAAGAGCTGCATCGGGCTCCCTGGGCCTCAGAGCCCGAAATCCGCCTTGGTGAAGATGGAAGCCAGCGCGATACCGCGGGCACCGAGGTTCCTGGCGCCGCCTTCGTCCCGGTCGACGATGGACAGCGCCCAGCGCGTCGTGAAGCGCCGCTCGGTGGCTGCGTTGTCTATCGCCTTCAGCACCGAACCGCCGGTCGTCGTCACATCGTCGACGAAAAGCACCTCCGCACCCTCCTTCAGTTCGCCGTCGATCAATTCGCGCGCGCCATGACCCTTGACCTGCTTGCGAACGAAGAACGCGTCGACCGGATGCCCGCTTGTGAAACTCGCGAACGCAACCGCCGAAACGACAGGTATCGCGCCCACCTCCAGTCCGCCCACGGTGCGCACGCCGATCCTGCGCATGAACTCCTCGACGATCGTTCCGATGAGATGCTGGCCCTCCGGAAACATTGTCGTCTGCCGAAGCTGGAACAGAAAGGTGCTCTTCGCGCCGGACGAAAGTGTGAAATCGCCGCGCAGCAGCGAGCGCGTTTCGATGATGTCGCGCAGGCGCTGCCAGCGCGCATCGGACGGCGCCAACACTTGGTGGCGGCCGTGGACAGGCTGAGCCGCAGGCATTGCGGTCATGAATCCGTTCCCCTCAGATCGGTTGACTTCCTACCGGGTCGGTACGCTGCCGTCACGGCCCCTTCGGCCGGGTTTTCAACGGAAATCCCGGAAATCAGCCTTCCGCGAATACCCCGCCCTCCGCTCTGAGGGCCTCCGGTGTGTCGAGATCCACCGCCGCCGCCTCCCCGATCTCGATTTCGCGCACGGCGATGCGATTGGCCGCGATGAGGTCCCGACCGCCGGTATCGCCGCGAATGCTGGCGAGGTCCGCGAAATACTTTCGCCCCCAAAGCACGGGGTTTCCCCGCCGTCCGTTGACTGTCGGAACGACAATGGCAGCGCCTTCCTCCGGCTGGAATGCCTCGATCAACCGGTCGATCGTGGCCGCCGTCACCCGCGGCATGTCGGCAAGCAGCACCACCGCTCCGTCGACTTCCGGTCCAAGGCTGCTGATGCCGGCGCGAAGCGACGTCGATAGCCCCTCGGCATAGGCCGGATTGTGAACGAAACGGACCGCGAGCTTGTCGAGTGTGCGCCGGATCGCCTCGGCATCGTGCCCGGTCACCACGACAACCGGCTTCGCCCGGCTGCGGAGCGCCGCCTCCGCGGCAATCCGCACCAGCGGCTTCTCGCGCACCCGGGCGAGCAGCTTGTTCGGCCCGCCCATGCGCCGCGACTCGCCCGCCGCCAGGATCACTGCAGCAATCCGCTTCTCCCCGGCGGACGGCGTGGCGCGCGGCTGCGGGCGCGAGTCGATTTCCATGAGCAGGCCGCCGACACCCATGCCGGTGATGTCTTCCCAGGTAACGTCCAGGTTCGCGAGATACCGCCGAAGCACCCAGTCGAACCCGTTCTCCTTCGGACTTCGGGCGCAGCCGGGGGCGCCGATCACCGGAGTTCCGTCGAGATCGCCGAGCACGAGAAGATTTCCCGGATCGACCGGCATGCCGAGCTGACGCACAGCGCCCCCTGCCGCGACAATCGCGGCAGGAATCACGTCGCGCGCATCGACCACCGCCGACGCGCCGAACACGATGAGAAGATCGTTGCCAGCCTCCTTCAGCGCCTTCAGCGCCTCGGCAACCGCCGCCGTATCGTGCTGGACGCGCCGCTCCTCGGAAACCCTGGCGCCGGCCGGTGCCAGCCGCTTTTCCAGAAGCGCACGCGTCTTCTCCATCACCGACGGTTTGAGCGACGGCAACATGGTCGAAACGACGCCCACCGATTTCGGCTCGAACGCCGCCACGCGAACCGGCGGCTTCGCCCGCGCCAGCTTCTCCGCTTTGGCGAGCGCGGCGGCCGGCACCGCAAACGGGATGACCTTGACCGTCGCCACCATCTGCCGCGCCTCGACCGCCGCAAATTCGGGAAGCGTTGCAACCGTAAGTGACGGATCGACGCGGTTGAGCGCGTCTATTGCCGCCCGGTCGACGACGAGCACGCCTGCCTTCTCGGCATGGAGATTGGACCTGCCGGTGAAGGGCCGCTCGGCCGCGACCAGCGGACCGGCGATGGCCGCCGCCAGCCGGTGGGCGGCCTCATCCTCATGCACATCGCCCGGTTCGAGCCGCGCCGCCACGATTTCGTGCACCCCGGCGCTCTTGAGCCGCGCGATCTCGTCCTCGCCGAGCCGGGTGCCCTTGCGGATGAATGTCGCCCCGGCCCTGACAGAATGGGCAACGATGCCGCCCAGCGCGTCGTCGACCGGTACCGTTCCGAATTTCACGCCGCCCGCTCCCGCGCCGCCTCGCTGCCGAGGCGCAGCGCCCGAATGATTTCCGCCATGATCGCCACGGCGATCTCCGCAGGCGATTGGGCGCCGATTTCGAGCCCGATCGGCGCGCGGATGCGCGCCAGCTTTTCTTCCGGCACGCCGGCCGCACGCAGCCGCTCGAGCCGCTTTCCGTGCGTCTTGCGGCTCCCCAGCGCACCGACATAGAAGCAGCCGGCTTCGAGCGCCGCCTTGATCGGTGTGTCGTCGATCTTCGGATCGTGGGTCAGCGCCGCAACCGCCGTGTAGGCGTCGAGGCCCAGTCTTGCGATCGCCTCGTCCGGCCAAACCGCCAGCACAGGCACGTCGGGAAACCGCTCCGGCGTCGCGAATGCGGTCCGCGGATCGACGATGGTCATGTCGAAGCCGGCGATGCGCGCAATCGGCGCCAGCTCCTGGCTGATATGCACCGCGCCGATTGCGATCAGGCGCGGCGGCGGGAGATGCACGGTCAGGAAGAGGGACTTGCCGTCCGCCGTCTCCACCGCACCCGACTTGCCGGATCGAAAGCGCGCTTCCAGTTCCGCCGCCAGCGGATCGCCCCGAAAGCCCCCCCGTTCCAGAACCAGCCGCTCCTCGCCGCTGGCGGTGTCGGTCACGAGAATGGCCGCCTCACGCGCCGCCCGCGCCGCATTGAGACGCTTGAGGAGGTCGAGCTTCATCGAGAGACCCCGAGGGGGGGTGCTGACCTTCTGCCGTACTGTCGAAATCCCCCCGCAGATGCCATATCGGCCCCGCACGGAGACAAAGCCATGCACCCTACCGTCATTCCACCTTCTCGACGAACACCTTGATACGGCCGCCACAGGAAAGACCGACCCGCCACGCGGTCTCGTCCGCGACGCCGAATTCGAGCGTTTTCGCCTGGCCTGAGGCGATCACGTCGAGCGCTTCGCTCACGACGGCACCCTCGACACATCCCCCCGAAACAGAACCCTCGAAGTTCCCGTCGGCGTCGATGACGAGGTGGCTGCCGACCGGCCGGGGCGCCGAACCCCAGGTCTCCACCACGGTTGCAAGCGCAACCTCCCGCCCCTCCGTCCGCCAGCGCTCGGCGGTGTCCAGCGCGTCGGACACGCGCGTCTGCGTTTCCGTCATCGGTGCTTCCTCCGGCGCGATGGCGCCAAACGGATATAACGCTTCCGCCCGGCCTTCTGCCAGCGTCAGGCCGCCTCAAGCCAAAGCCTCGGGTCGAACTCTTCGCCGCGCTCGTCGAGCGCCCGGCAGAGCTCCGCCATGGATTCCAGCGAATGGACGGTCCGGAACGAGTCGACATGCGGCAGCATGACCCGCACGCCCGCGGCTTTCGCGGAGAATCCGGGGTAGCGGAGCAGCGGATTGAGCCAGATCAGCCGCCGGCAGGAGCGGTGGAGCCTGTCCATCTCCGCGCCGAGGCGATCGGTTGCCTCCCGTTCCAGCCCGTCGGTGACGAGCAGCACAATGGCGCCCTGCGCCAGCACGCGCCGCGACCATAGCCGATTGAAGGCGTGAAGCGCGGATGTGATCCGCGTTCCCCCTGCCCAGTCCTCGACCGCGGCCGCCGCCGCCGCAAGCGCCTCGTCCGGGTCGCGGGTGCGGAGCTGCCTGGTGATATTCGTGAGGCGGGTGCCGAACACAAAACTCGTTACCCGCCGCTCGCGCCCGAGCGCATGCAGAAAATGCAGCACCATGCGGCTGTAGGGACTCATGGACCCCGAGACATCGAGAAGCGCGACGATGGGCGGTGGCTTCTCCCGTGGCGTCCGGCTTTGCGGCAGGATGAGCTTGCCGCCGGTCCGCAGCGAATGCCGCAGCGTGCGGCGCGCGTCGAAGCGGCCGTGCGGTGCCGGCGTGAAGCGACGCGTGCGCACCCGGCCGCCAACGAAGCGAAGCTCGGCAATCCTGCGTTCCGCTTCGGCGATTTCTGCCGCCGTCATCTGTTCGAAGTCGCGACGACGGAATACTTCCTCGTCCGAGACGGTGAGCCGCGTATCGAATTCGACCTGTTCGCGCTCGCGCTCGCGCGGCTTGCCCGACGCCATGGCGGCAGCCGCGCGCAGCTGCGCTGCCCTGGGGCGCTCACGCGGCACAAAAAGCTGGTCTGGCGGCGCGGGCGCGGTCCTCTCTGCGAGGTCGCGGTCGCGCCAGAAGAGGCGAAATACCGCATCGAAGACAGCATGCTGGTCGCGGCGCGTGACGAAATTCGCATGCAGCGCCCAGTAGAGGTCCTGCTTGCCGACTCCGGCTACCTCCACAGACCGGATCGCCTCGATCACCGCCGCCGGGCCGACCGCAAGCCCTGCCGCCCGCAGTTTGCGGGCGAAGTGCGCGATGTTGTCGGCCAGACGGCCGGTCCCGGCTTCGTCGGTCATCACTCGGCAGCGCTCAACTCGGTCTCGACGTCCGCGAGGATGCGCTCCGCCGCCGGCCGGTCTATCCGGGCCACGTCGTCCTGATATTTGAGAAGGATGCCGACGGTCTCCGCGACCGTGTCGGGATCGAGGGATTTCTTGTCCAGCGCGGCGAGCGCCGTCGCCCAGTCGATCGTTTCGGCAACGCCCGGATTCTTGAAGAGGTCGCCGGATCTCAGCCGCTGCACAAACGCCACGACCTCGCGCGACAATCGCTCGCCAGCGCCGGGCACCTTGAGGCGGACAATGGCCAGTTCCCGAGCCGCGCTGGGGTAGTCGATCCAGTGGTAGAAGCAGCGGCGCTTCAGTGCGTCGTGAATCTCGCGCGTCCGGTTCGTCGTGACGATGACGATGGGCGGGCGGAATGCATGAACCGTGCCGAGCTCCGGAATCGTGACCTGATTGTCCGCGAGCATCTCAAGGAGATACGCCTCGAAGGCCTCGTCCGCACGGTCGAGCTCGTCGATCAGAAGCACCGGCGGACCGGCGGTATCGGGCTCCAGTGCCTGGAGCAGCGGGCGCTTTATCAGGAATCGCTCGGAGAACACATCCGAGACGAGGGTCTCGCGATCCACCGTACCCGTCGCTTCCGCCGCGCGGATTTCAACCATTTGCGCAGCGTAGTTCCATTCGTAGACGGCGGATGCGACGTCGAGCCCTTCGTAGCACTGAAGGCGGATCAGGCGGCGGCCGAGTACGCTCGCCAGCACCTTCGCGATTTCGGTCTTGCCGACACCCGCCTCGCCTTCGAGGAAGAGCGGCCGGCCCAGCCGGAGGGCCAGGAAGAGCACCGTCGCAAGCGCGCGATCGGCGACGTATTCGCCCCGGCGCAGAAGCTCCATGGTCTCGTCTATCGTCTTGGGGAGGTCAGGCATGCGGAAGGCGCCCGGTGACGTAGTTGGAAGATGGGGTCGGCTGAACGGACCTTCTATATCGCCGCGTTGCCTGCCTGACCATCCGCGCCCGAAAAAGCCGGTAAGTCGGGCACTTCCGTCGGCGGGGGAGGACGGTTAATGAAGACGGAATGTGAAGGGGGCCCGATGGGCGGCGTCAGCGCAACCGATTCGACCGTACTTGGCGACCTGTTCGGCACGGCCGCCATGCGCGCCGTCTTTTCCGACCTCGCCCGCGTGCAGGCGATGCTCGATGTCGAGGCCGCGTTGGCACGCGCGGAGGCCTCGACCGGCGTGATCCCTAAGGACGCGGCTGGCCCCATCGAAGCAGCCTGCCGTGCCGAGGACTACGATTTCGTCGAGCTGGGCCGGCTCACTGCAATCGCCGGGAACCCCGCAATCCCCCTGGTGAGAATGCTGACCGCCAGAGTGGCGGGCGACGCGAAACGCTACGTTCACTGGGGCGCGACGAGCCAGGACATAATCGACAGCGGCACAATCCTGCAAATACGGCGCGGCCTCGACCTGCTGACCGCCGACCTGGCGGCCGTGGCGGACGCCGCCGCCCGCCTCGCCGACACGCATCGCGAGACGCCGATGGCCGGCCGCACCTTTCTCCAGCACGCTTTGCCGATTCCCTTCGGCTACAAGGCCGCAGTGTGGCTCGGCCTCGCTGCACGCGCATACGGCCGCCTGACCGCCTTGCGGCATCGCGGCGTGTGCCTCCAGTTCGGGGGCGCGGCAGGCACCCTCGCCTCGCTCGGCGCGGACGGCATGAAGGTCGCCGAGGCCCTCGCCCGCGATCTCGACCTTCCGCTTCCCGACATGCCCTGGCACAGCGCGCGCGACCGCTTCGCCGACATCGGCGCGGCCGTGGCCGTTGCCGCCGGCTCGATGGCGAAGATCGCGACGGATATCGCGCTGATGATGCAGACGGAGGTAGGCGAGGTCTTCGAGCCGGCCGCCGAGGGCAAGGGCGGCTCCTCGACCATGCCGCACAAGCGCAACCCGGTCGGAGCCGCTGCCGCGATTGCCGCCGCAACGCAGGCCGAGGCGCGGGTACCGATACTTCTCGCCGCGCTTCGAACCGACCACGAGCGGGGTGTCGGGCCGTGGCATGCCGAGTGGACTGCGCTCCCCGAGATCTTCGTGCTTGCGTCGGGTGCCGTCGCGCACATGCGCACAGCGCTCGAAGGGTTGACAGTCGATCCCCAACGCATGCGCGACAACCTCGAACGCACGCAGGGTCTGATCTTTACCGAGGCCGCAATGATGGCGCTCGCGCCCGCGATCGGCCGCGGCGCGGCCCACGACAAGCTTGAGGAAGCGAGCCGCCACGCAATCGCCGCGCGGCATCACCTTCGCGACGTGCTCATGGCGGACAGAACCGTCGTCGATGCGATCGGAGCGGAGAGGATCGAACGTCTGTTCGACCCGACGAGCCAGATGGGGTCGGCGGATACATTCATTTCGCGGGCGCTGGATGCCTGGCGAAAGGCACGCGGTGCATGAAAGGTGCATAAAGGTGCATGAATCGGGAAGGAGTCGGTGGCGTGAGTCTGGTTACAGTTGACGATGGCGTGCGGATCAATGTCGAGGTCGATCCCGACAACGGCAAGCCGCCGCTGGTTTTCTCCAATTCGCTGGGTTGTGACCTGCACATGTGGGACGGACAGGTGGAGCCTTTCCGCCAGCGCTTCCGCCTGATCCGCTACGACAGCCGCGGTCTTGGCAAATCGGACGCCCCCAGGGGGCCTTACTCCATTGAACGGCTCGCCCGCGACGTGCTCGCGATCCTCGACCGTTTCGGCATCCGCCAGACTTCCTATTGCGGCCTGTCCCTTGGCGGGATGATCGGCCAGTGGCTCGGTGTCAACGCGCCCGACCGCCTGACCCGTCTTGCACTGTGCAATACGGCCGCGCGTGTGCCCGAACCGTCAGCATTCATCGAGCGGGCGGCCGCCGTGCGAAAGAACGGCGTGGAGCCGCTCATCGACGGCATTATCGCGCGTTGGTTTCTGGAAGGATTCCGGCAGACACATTCCGACGCACTTGCATCCATCCGGGCGACGCTCGCGGCCTGCGACCGCGAAGGCTATGCCGCATGCTGCGAGGCGATTGCCGGCATGGACGAAACCGGGACGATAGGGAAGATCAGGACGCCGACGCTCGTTCTGGTCGGGGACGGCGATCCTGCGACCCCGCCCTCGTCCGCCGAATTCATCCACAGCAGGATTGCGGGTTCGAAATACGTCGTGATCCCGAACGCCGCCCACCTCACCAACATCGAGCAGCCCGCGGCGTTTAACGCCGCCGTGCTGGGCTTCCTGACGGACTCCTGACGCTCCGCGGCGTGTGTCACATGTTCGGATAGTTCGGCCCGCCGCCGCCCTCCGGCGGCGTCCAGAGGATGTTGAGGTTCGGGTCCTTGAGGTCGCAGGTCTTGCAGTGCACGCAGTTCTGCGCGTTCACCACGAAACGCGGGCCGTCTGCCTCCTCGACCCACTCGTATACCGCCGCCGGGCAGTAGCGCGCCGACGGCCCGCCGAACACATCGTGCTCGGAACGCCGTTGCAGCGCCGGGTCGAGCACCTTGAGGTGCGACGGCTGGTCTTCCTCATGATTGGTGTTCGACAGAAACACCGAGGACAGCCGGTCGAAGGTGAGCGTCCCGTCCGGCTTTGGATAGACGATACGTCGCGCGCGCGCGGCGGGCAGCGTCGCCGCGTGATCGGGCTTGCCGTGGCGCAGTGTCCCGAGAACCGGGATGCCGAGCGTGTTCGCCCACATGTCGAAGCCGCCGAGAAGAACTCCGCCGATCGTGCCGAAGCGCGACCACAGCGGCTTGACGTTGCGCACGGTGCGCAGATCCCGCCCGATGTCGGAAGCCCGCCAGGCCGCGTCATATTCCTGAAGCGTGTCGTGCGACCGCCCCGCCGCGAGTGCCGCCGCCGCATGTTCAGCCGCGAGCATTCCGGAAAGCATCGCGTTGTGGCTGCCTTTGATGCGCGGCACATTGACGAACCCCGCCGCGCAGCCGATCAGCGCGCCGCCGGGAAAAGCGAGCTTCGGCACCGATTGCCACCCGCCTTCGGTAATGACGCGCGCGCCATACGCAAGGCGCTCGCCCCCGGCGAACGTCTCCCGGATTGCGGGATGGGTCTTGAACCGCTGGAACTCCTCGAAGGGCGACAGGTGGGGATTGCGATAGTTGAGGTGGACGACGAAACCGACCGCCACCTGCCGGTCCTCCAGATGATAGAGGAACGAGCCGCCGCCGGTACTGTTGTCGAGCGGCCAGCCGAAGGTGTGCTGCACGAGCCCCGGCCGGTGACGCTCGGGTGCGACGCGCCAGAGTTCCTTGAGTCCAAGACCGAATTTCTGCGGCTCGCACCCCCGGTCGAGGGCGAACCGGTCGATCGCCTGCCGTGCCAGGAACCCCCGCGCGCCCTCCGCAATCAGCGTGTAGCGCGCACGGAGCTCCATGCCGCGTGCAAAGGTCGGCTTGCGCGTGCCGTCGCGTGCGATCCCCATGTCGCCCGTCGCCACCCCGACGACCGCGCCGGAGTCGGCAAGGAGCAGCTCGGCGCCCGCGAAGCCCGGGAAAATCTCCACGCCGAGCGCCTCGGCCTTTTCCGCCAGCCACCGGCAGACATTTCCGAGCGATACGATGAAGCTGCCTTGATTGCTCATTAGCGGAGGCATGACGAGGTTCGGGAGCCGCGCCGCGCCGGACGGCCCAAGCCAGAGGAATCGGTCCTCGGTCACCGGCGTTTTGATTGGCGAGTCTTCCTCGCGCCATCCCGGTAGCAGGCGATCGAGGGCGATCGGATCGATGACCGCGCCGGACAGGATGTGTGCCCCGACTTCCGAGCCCTTTTCGATCACGACGACCGAAGCTTCAGGAGCGAGCTGCTTCAACCGGATCGCAGCCGCAAGCCCCGCCGGGCCCGCTCCGACAATCACGACATCGAAATCCATCGCCTCGCGGGCGGGCAATTCCTGGTCAGCCATCCTTCCCCTCGCCGGCCGCGCGCCGCACCGCGCGGGCAAGCCGGTTTAGAAGCCGGCCGCCGGAAGGGCAACCCGATCAGCGCGAAACGCGCCAGATCGTTCCATTGCCGTCCTCGGAGACGAGCAGCGACCCGTCTGCCGCCACCGCCACCCCCACCGGACGCCCCCAGACATTGTCGTCGGAATCGACGAACCCGGTCAGAAAGTCCTCGTAGACGCCGGTCGGTTGACCGTGTTCGAACAAGAGGCGCACGACCTTGTAGCCCGTGCGCTTGCCGCGATTCCATGAGCCGTGCAGCGCCACAAAGGCATCGCCGACCGTATCGTCGGGGAACATGCGGCCGCGATAGAAGACGATCCCGAGCGGCGCCGAATGCGCCTGAATCAGCACGTCCGGCACCACGACATATTTCGCAAGGTCCGGCCGTGCGCCCCGGTGGCGCGGGTCCTCGTTGGCGCCGATGTAGTACCACGGCCACCCGTAGAAGCCGCCCTCCTGCACGCGGGTCGCAAAGTCGGGGGGCAGGTCGTCGCCGAGACCGTCCCGCTCGTTCGTGGCGCACCACGGTGCGCCCGTCGCCGGCTCGACCGCGAGGCCGGAGCAGTTGCGGATGCCGGTCGCGTAGGTTCTGAGGTTCTTGCCGTCCGGATCTGCCGCGAGGACAACCGCACGCCCCTCCTCCTGCCCCCAGGAAGCGCCGACGCCGTGCTCGCGCTCGTACGCTGCGATATCCGCCGTGTTCATGCCGGGCTGCCCCTGCGCGACATTCGAAAGCGATCCGACCGCAATGTAGAGCGTCGTGCTGTCCGGCGAGAACGCGATGTCGCGGGTCCAGTGCCCGCCGGTCGGCAGGTTCGGGACGACCGGCTCCGCCGATCCGCCCGCTTTCATGTCGCCAGGCGTGTAGGGGAAACGAACGACGCGGTTCGTTTCAGCGACGTACACGTATTGCGGATTGTCCACCGGGTAGAATGCGATCCCGTAGGGCCGTTGCAGGCCCTCCGCGAAGATCTCGGAAGCCGAGGGCACATCGCCGCTCGTGAAGCGGAACGCGCGGATCCGCCCGGCCAGGCTTTCGGCCACAAGGATGTCCCCGTTCGGGGCGACCGCCATTTTCCGCGGGCCGACCAGATTTTCAGCGAAGAGATTCACCCGGTAGCCATTCGGCGCAATCGGCACCGCCTCCTCGGCGCGCGGCACGACTCCAGGCGGATTGGCGGCCGACGGACTGCTGTAGGGTGCCGGCAGGTCGCGGGGCCGGATGTGCCACCGCACGCCCGGTCGGCTCGCCTGCCAGTCGGCGAACGCGTCCGCGCCGGTCCGGACTTCGGATGTGGCACCCGACGAATTGGCCTGTGCGAACGCGTTGAGTGGATTGGAGACGACGGCCGCGACCGCCGCGGCAAGGATCGTTGCGTTACGCATGTGACCGCTCCGCGATTGACCTGCGTGCCAGTAAGCAAAACAAGGCCAGAAATGTCGCCTGAATGCGGTCGCCGCCGATCAATTCTCGGGGAGGATTGCCGCGACCCCGCGCTTTCCCTCAATCCACGGGACGCATAAACTCCCCGCGATGGCCGACCCCCCTCCTTCCCCGCCCGTGCTTTCCCTTCCGGAACTCCTCGGATTGATCGAGTGGTATGTCGAATGCGGCGTCGACATCGCGCTCGACGAGGCGCCCCACGACCGCTTCGGCGAACCGGAAGCATCCGATCCGCCCGCGATGACGCGCCCCGTCGCCCCGTCGCCGCGGCCCGCGCCCCCGCCCGTACCGCCGGCCGCCCTGGCCGTACCGCCTTCCGAAGACACCGCACGCGCAGCGCGTGAAATCGCGCGCAGGGCGCAGACGCTCGACGAACTTCGCGATGCGCTCGAACGGTTCGATGGCTGCAACCTGCGACTGACCGCCAGCCGGCTCGTATTTGCCGACGGAACCCCTGGCTCGCGCCTGATGCTGATCGGCGAAGCGCCGGGTCGCGAGGAGGATTTGCAGGGCCTGCCATTCGTCGGACGCTCGGGACAACTCCTCGACCGCATGCTCGCCGCGATCGGTCTCGACCGCTCAAAGGTCTACATCGCCAACGTGGTGCCGTGGCGCCCGCCCGGAAACCGCACCCCGACACCCCAGGAGACGGCTGTCTGCCGGCCCTTTCTGCAGCGGCAGATCGAACTCTGCGACCCCGATGTTCTGGTTTGTCTCGGCGGCGCGGCCGCGAAGGAACTCATGGGGACTGCCGAGGGCATCCTGCGTCTCCGCGGACAATGGAGGGAGTACGACCTCGGTACGCGGAAGATCCGCATAATGGCGACGCTTCACCCGGCCTACCTTCTCCGTCAGCCGCTTCAGAAGCGGCTGGCATGGCGCGACTTCCTCGCCATCCGCGCCGCGCTGGACGCGGCGGGCAGCCCCGCGCCATGATGCCCGGCCCCGCAAACAGCCTGACCGACATCGCCGGTCTCACCGTCGGCCACGCCACGGACGGAGAACTGAAATCCGGGGTGACCGTCGTCCTCTCCGACAAGCCGGCGATCGCCGGTGCACACGTCATGGGCGGCGCACCGGGGACGCGCGAAACCGACCTCCTCGCGCCGGAACAGACGGTGGGGCGCGTCGATGCAATCGTGCTGTCGGGCGGCTCCGTCTTCGGGCTCGACGCCGCAGGCGGCGTGGTGGACGCGCTCGCCGCCGCCGGCCGTGGCTTCGCAGTGGGACCCGTGCGGGCGCCGATCGCGCCCGCGGCCATCGTCTTCGACTTGCTCAACGGCGGCAACAAGGACTGGGGTCCGCGCTCCCCCTATCGCGACCTGGGCGCGGCGGCGCTGCAGGCATGTGCGGCGGATTTCGCCCTCGGCTCTGTCGGTGCCGGTACCGGGGCAACCACCGCGAACCTCAAGGGCGGCCTGGGCACCGCCTCGGCGCGCCTCGCCGGCGGTGTCACCGTCGCCGCCCTCGCGGTGGTGAACGCGCTGGGACAGGCCACAGTCGGCACAGGGCCGCACTTCTGGGCGGCGCCGTTCGAGATCGGCCGCGAGTTCGGCGGCCTCGGCTTCCCTTCTCCGCTTCCGCCCGGGGCGACCGCGCTCTCGACCAAGCTCGGTTCGCGCGACCGCGCCAACACCACCATCGCCGTGGTCGCAACCGACGCGACGCTCACACGCGGCGAGGCCAAGCGCCTCGCGATGGTTGCGCATGACGGATTCGCCCGCGCTCTGTGGCCGGCGCACACGCCGATGGACGGCGACATCGTGTTCGCACTGGCGACGGGCGAGAAGCCGCTCGACCCCGCCACGGGCATGCTGGAACTCTGCGCCGCCGCGGGCGCCTGCATGGCGCGCGCCATCGCGCGCGGCGTCTACGAGGCCACCCCCGCGCCGGGCGACGTCGTGCCGACATGGCGAACGAGATTTGGACGCTAAATCACCCGCATCAGCGCCCGCGCCGTCTCGTGCGGCATCGACAGGAAAGGCGAATGACTTGCCGCCAGCGTCTCGACCTTGTCGACATTGGACTTCGAGATCATGTCGCGCTGAAGCTCGATCGAGATCGCATTGTCGACCGTGCATTCGATGTAGGCCTTCGGCAGGCGGCCGAACCGTTCCTGCGTCAGCTTGAGCGGCGTGGCGAGCGGCGCGAGCGGCTGCGGCACGAGCTTCGCCTTCGCCGCCTCTGCCTCGTGGTCCGGCATGTCGTTGTAGAAGAGCTCGGCAATCTTCTCCGGCTTGAGGGTTGCAGTCGGCGCACCCTCCTCGATCACCAGCGCCGGCGGCACCGAGACGCGCGGGTTGCGCTCCTCCAGCGCAAGCAGGCTCTCGCCATCGCGCGGCAGGAATGCCGCCACATAGATCAGGCGCTCGATCCGGTCGGCCACCATTTCCGCTGCCGCGGAGATCACGATGCCGCCCATGCTGTGGCCGACCAGCACGACGGGCTCCGCCTGCGCACGAACCGTATCGGCGACCGCCCGGGCATAGGTTTCGAGCGTCACCTCGTGCGCCGGGGTGTCGTCCTCGCCGTGCGAGGGCAGGTCCAGACTGACAACCTTGTGTCCGGCGGCGACAAGCTCCCGCTCGACCTTCTCCCAGCACCACGCGCCGTGCCAGGCGCCGTGAATGAGGACAAATGTCGCCATACTCCCCCCCCTTTTCTCGTTCCTGGCGGCAGAGTGGCCCATCCGGTGGCGAAAGCCAACTCGTCTCAGTGCCCTGCCCGGTCGAAACGGGCGGCATCGAACGGCGCGGGGTCGGCGAAGGGCCTTGCCTTTGTCATCAGGTCGGCGAGAAGCCGCGCGCTCGGCGGACCGAGCGTGAAGCCCAGATGGCCGTGACCGAAATCAAACCAGAGACCCTTGTGGTGATGCGCCGGACAGATGACCGGCAGCGCGTCCGGAAACGACGGGCGCCGCCCCATCCAGATGTCGCCCACCGGCTCGCCGAGCGGGAAAAGCTGCCGCGCCAGCGGAAGCACACGCGCTATCTGTACCGGCGTGGGTGGGGCATCACGATCCGCAAACTCGATCCCGGTGGTGATCCGCATCCCGGCCTCCATTGGCGTCATGAGGAACCCGCTTTCGACATCCACGACGGGACGCGACAGCGTGGCGTTGCCGATCGCCCGGAAGTGGCGGTGATAACCGCGCTTGACGGCGAGCGGCAGGCGGTAGCCGAGCGGGGCAATCGCGTCCGGCGACCACGGACCGAGCGCCACCACGGCGTCGGTCGCCGCGAACGCGCCCTCCGCGGTCTCGACCGACCACGCGCCGTCCGCCTGCCGGAGGCTCCTGGCGTCGCCACGCACGAACCGCCCGCCCTCGGCGCGGAAACCGCTCGCATAGGCCTTCGTCACGCCGCCCGGGCTTGAAACCGATATCGTATCGGGAAAGAGGGTTGCCGCCGTGAACCGGCGCCCGAGGAACGGCTCCACAGCGACCGTCTCGTCAGCCGACATCACCTCGAGCCGGACCTGGTATTGGCGGCACATGTGGCGCAGCAGCGACTCGCGCCTGAAACCGGCATCGGTCCTGTAAAGCCTGATCCAGCCTGTTTCGCGGAAATACCGGCTTGCACCCGACACCGTCGCGAAGCGGCGATGTGCGGGCGCGGCCTCCGCGAGCAACGGATTCATCGCCGCCGCGTATCGCGCCACCGCTGCGGGGTTGCTCTCGTGCCACAATGCCATCAGCCAAGGCACGATCCGCGGCAGGAACCGCCAGTGGAAGTTCAGCTCCGGCGCGAGCCCGAGTGCATAGCGCGGCATCCGGTGAAGCGGTGGAAACCCGATCGGAACGAACGCATCGCGCTCGATGACGCCGGAATTGCCGAACGAGGTCTCCTCACCCGGTTCGCGCCGGTCGACGAGCACGACCGATCGGCCGCGCTTGAGGAGTTCCCATGCAGCGCTGACGCCGACCACTCCGGCCCCGAGAACGATGACGTCTGCCCGCTGCATCGCTCCCTTGGACCATCTTGTTCGTCAATTCGCAACCGGGATCGTGGCCCTCGGGAAGCGGCGGATTGCCCTCGGCGGGGCCGCGTGTTACCCGCTCGGCCGGCCCGCCCGGTGGCGGGCGAAACGGAGGAGTTGAGGCCCGTGTCCGTGCTCATCGCCCCCTCGATCCTGTCCGCCGATTTTGCAAGGCTGGGCGAGGAGATACGCGCCGTGGACCGCGCCGGCGCGGACTGGATTCATGTGGACGTCATGGACGGGCATTTCGTGCCGAACATCACGATCGGTCCGCCGGTCGTACGGGCCATTCGGCCGCTGACGGCAAAGCCGCTCGACGTCCACCTGATGATTGCGCCGGCAGACCCGTATCTCGCCGCTTTCGCCGAGGCGGGCGCGGACCGGATCACGGTGCATGCCGAGGCCGGCCCGCATCTCCACCGCTCGTTGCAGGCCATAAGGACGCTGGGCAGGAAGGCGGGTGTGTCGCTCAATCCCGGCACGCCCGAATCGGCCATCGCCTGTATCCTCGACCTTGTCGACCTCGTTCTGGTGATGAGCGTCAATCCGGGGTTTGGGGGACAGACTTTCATCCCCTCTGCAGTGGAGAAAATCGCTCGGATTCGCGATATGGTCGAAGGCCGCGATATTCTGATCGAGGTGGACGGCGGCGTAGCCGTGGAAACCGCGCGTCCGCTGGTTTCGGCGGGCGCGGACGTTCTGGTCGCAGGCTCGGCTGTGTTCCGCGGAGGCGAGACCGCATACCGAGACAACATCGCCGCCATACGCAACGCCGCAACCTCGCTGGCGGCGTAGCATCGTCTCGAAGGAGGCAGCCCGATGCTGAGGACGGGTTTGCTCGCGGCGGCCTTCGCCACGCTTCCGGCGATCGCACTGGCCGGCGACCAGGCCGACCGCGAGATCGTCGGCTTTTCGCCGGATGGGGGAATCTTCGTTTTCGAGGAATACGGTATCGAGGACGGCTCCGGCTTTCCCTACTCCAGTATCTACGCCATCGAGACCGACACGGATTCATGGGTCGCGGGAACGCCGTTCCGGATTCGTCTGGAGGACGACGGCGCAACGCTCCACGCGGCGCGGGCCGCCGCGCGCGCAGCCGCCGCGCAACTGATCGACGAGCGCGGAATCGGGCCGGGATACAACCTCCTCGCCAGCAATCCGCTGACCGAGATATCCGCCGACCCGCACGAGGTGCGTTTCGTCACCCATCCCCATATGGCGGCGTCAAACCCGGGCTGGACCGTTTCGATTGTGGAGAAGGAATTGCCAGCCGCCGGCTGCCCGGCGGATCTCGGAGGTCCCTTCCGGGGTTTCGCCTTGACGCTGACCGATCCGGACGGCAACGCCCGCACGCTCCATGACGACACGCGCATCCCGTCGAGCCGCAAATGCCCCACGAACTACGGTATCTCGGACGTCATCAGCGCCTATACCGACGGGGGACCGGTCCTCGTGATCCTCGTCAACATGTTCTCGCTCGGTTTTGAGGGGCCGAATCGCCGTTTCCTCGCCGTGGCCGCGCGCTTCGCTGGCTAGCCGCCGCGCGTTGTGAATCCGGCCCCCCTCTGCTAGACCGCGCCGGGTTCTCCGGAGGCGTTGCAGGCTGGCACCATGATTCCGCGCTACACGCGCCCCGAAATGGCGGCGATCTGGTCGCCTGAACAGAAATTCCGCATCTGGTTCGAGATCGAGGCGCACGCGCTCGACGCGATGGCGGAGCTTGGCCAGGCGCCGAAGGAAGCGGCTCGCGCGGTCTGGGAGAAGGGCGGCAACGCCAGGTTCGACCTTGCGCGAATCGAGGCCATCGAGCGCGAGGTCAGGCACGATGTCATCGCCTTCCTCACCCATCTCGGCGAGATCGTCGGACCCGCGGCGCGCTACCTGCATCGCGGGCTCACCTCCTCGGACGTCCTCGACACCTGCCTTGCCGTACAACTCACCCGCGCCGCGAACCTGCTGCTTGCCGATATCGACGCGCTGCTCGAGGCCCTGAAGCGTCGCGCCTTCGAGCATCGGAACACGATCGCCATCGGCCGCAGCCACGGAATCCACGCGGAGCCGACGACATTCGGCATCAAACTGGCACAGGCCTGGGCCGAATTCGCGCGCGCCCGCCGCCGTCTCCATGCCGCGCGCGAGGAGGTCGCCACCTGCGCGATTTCCGGGGCTGTCGGCACCTTCGCCGGCGTCGATCCGCGGGTGGAGGAGCATGTTGCCCGCGCCCTCGGTCTGCGGCCCGAACCGATATCGACGCAGGTGATCCCCCGCGACCGCCACGCGATGTATTTCGCCACTTTGGGCGTCGTTGCCGCCTCCGTCGAACGGCTGGCGACCGAAATACGGCACTTGCAGCGCACTGAGGTGCGGGAAGTGGAGGAGTATTTCGCGCCCGGGCAGAAGGGTTCCTCCGCCATGCCGCACAAGCGGAACCCGGTGCTGTCGGAGAACCTGACAGGTCTCGCCCGCCTGGTGCGCGGCATGGTCGCGCCGGCGCTTGAGGATGTCGCGCTCTGGCATGAGCGCGACATCTCGCATTCTTCAGTGGAGCGAGTCATCGCTCCTGACGCGACCATTGCCCTGGACTTTGCGCTCGCCCGTCTGACGGACCTGATCGACCGCCTGATCGTCTATCCGGAGCGCATGAAGGCCAATCTCGATATGCTGGGTGGCCTCATCTACTCCCAGCGCGTCTTGCTGGCGCTCACGGATGCCGGCATGAGCCGCGAGGCAGCCTACGCGGCCGTTCAGCGCAATGCCATGAAGGCCTGGGAAGGCCCGACTGCGTTCGTCGACTTGCTCAAGGCCGATCCTGAGGTAGCGAAAGTGCTGCCGGCGGCAGAGCTCGAGGCCCTTTTCGATCTCGACTACCACCTGAAGCACGTCGAAACGATCTTCCGCCGTGTCTTCGGCGAAACCACCCACTGAGTGCGGTGCTGTGAGAATCGAAAGGGCCGCTCCGGAGAGCGGCCCTTCGCGAGTTCTCTGGGGCCAGGAAATCAGCGGATGACGCCGAGGCTCCTGAGCGAGCTGGAAACCGAGGCGGAGACCACGACCTTCTGTACGCCGTTGGCGACAGAACTCGGCGCCCAATGGTAACGGACGTCGATCTCAAGCGGCTCGACCGGATTCCAGGTCAACCCAGCATTCCATGTGGTGTAGTCGGCACTGCTATTCCCGATGAAGCCGACCGCGGCCGAAGCCGAGAGATGCTCCATCAGACCTACCGAGGCGTTGACCTCCGTATACGTCGTCTGGAAATCCGGTGAGTAGAAGAAATGCGCCCCAAGCGTGAGTGGATCGACCGGGCTGACTTCACCCTTGACGTAAACCTCACCGCAGCAATCGCCTGTGTCGTAGATGTAGCGGACATACCCGATATCGAGACTGACCGGCCCGAACTCCGGCCGGACGCCGATCGAAAGATCATGCTCCCAGTTGCCGCCCGTGAAGCCTGAATCGACGTTCGATCCCCAATACCCGAGATAGAACATCCCGACGGTGAGTTCGGCCCACGGCTGCACCGCGGCACCGCCCGAGGTCTGGGAAATTCCCCGGCTGACGTAGTCGTTCGTCACCGTCACCCCGAAGGCAACGTCCCAAGGCGAAGCTGCTTCGTCCGCCGGCGGAGTCGGAGAACCGCCCCAACCGCCCGCGTCTGCGGCCATGGCGCCGCCCGAGAGAATCACCGTCGCGATTCCCGCGAACAAAACCTTCTTTAGACCGTTGATATTGTGCATTTTCCCGTCCCGCATGCCCCAGAGGAGATCATGAATGGCCAAAAGCATGAGCCGGAATCGAAGGTCGCACAAGCCGATACAATAATCGGTTATGCCCAGCCCGCAGGCACGGCACCTCGCCCGCCCCCGCGAACACAACTCGATCTCACCGCCAGACTAGCCGGAACGCCTGCAACAACCTAGGAAAACCAAGGAATTAGGACGCGTTTGCAAACTCTTCGAATTCGGGAATCTCAATCGAATCAATAGCTCGACACGCGTGAATAGAGAGAACCCGGCTGGCTTTTTTGTTTGAACTGTTGCCGAAAAACAATACGCATAGCGCCGGCGAGCATGCCTACGCCCGGCAATCCGCCAGAAGCCGCTGCACGCCGTCCGCGATGTATCCGGTATCGCCGCCGACCGCGATCAGGCGATAGCCCATATCCATCGCCCGCCGGGCGCGCTCCGGCCCCGGCGCGAGCGTCGCCGGGACTTTGCCCGCCGACAGGGCGGCTCGCGCGACTTGGGCGAGCGCCTCGTCGACAGCCGGGAGCCCTGCGTCGAGCGTTTGTCCGCCGGAGAGACTGACCGACATGTCCCACGGCCCGACGAAAACCGAATCGATGCCGGGCATGGCCACGATCTCGTCGAGCGCTGCAAGCGCCGTGCTCGTCTCGATCATCGCGATCGACAGCGTTGAGGAGTTTGCCGCGGCAAGAAAGGCCCGGCCGTCTGCCTCGCCCTGAAGGGTCATCGCACGTCCCGGTCCCCAGCTTCGCCCGCCGAGCGGCGGATACTTCATCGCCTCGACGAATGCCGCGGCGTCCGCTGTGCTGTTGACCATCGGCGCAATCACCGCTTCCGCGCCCGCGTCGAGCGCCCAGCTCGCCAGCCCGAAACCGCCGACCGGAATGCGGACGACGGCCGGCTTGCCGGCTAACGCCGCCGCGCCCACCGATCGCAAGACTGAATCGCGCGAGAAATGGCCGTGCTGCATGTCGAGCACGACGACATCGAACCCGGCCCGCGCCACGGTCTCCACGACCAGCGGTTCCGGGATGGCATGCCAGGACGCGAGCAGTGTGTCGCCTGCCCTGAGCCGATCCGCCAGGCGCGGAGCCGACATCAGCAGCGCCCCGGCATACGCGGCAGCGTCACTTCGTTTCCGATCGAACCTGCTCGATCGCCTGCGCCATCAGCTCCTCCATGGTGCGGCGTATCTGATGCTCCGAGCGCTCCACCCCCGCCGCGGAGAGATCGTCACGGACCTTCCGGAACACGTCCTCATCGCCCTTCTCGGCGAAATCTGCCTCGACGACCGACCGCGCGTACGCGTCGGCGGCTTCGCCGCTCTTGCCCATGAGCCCCGCCGCCCATAGCCCCAGCAGCCTGTTCCGCCGCGCCTCGGCCTTGAAGCGCAGCTCCTCGTCGTGAGCGTATTTCTTTTCGAAGGCGTCCTTGCGCTTGTCGAACGTCGTCATGCCACTCGTCCGGAGAATTGCGGGGATCGGCCAACCGGCCGCCTGCCTTGCATATAGCGCGTTCCACCCCAAATCAACGCTGCACGGCCGGGGCGCCTGGCGCCTGGGGGCCATGCCAGCGCTTGTGGAACGTGCATTTGTGGTTTCCAGGTCCATCGGCTAGGTTCCCGCCCGCGGCGAGGAAAGCCGCGGCCGAGTCGACCCACCTGCCGGCCGAACCTGCCGGCTCCTTGGATATGCGATGGATTTCCTCAAACACCGGTATGTGCCCATGAACCGTCGTCGGCGCATCTACGAAGGCAAGGCAAAGATCCTGTTCGAGGGGCCGGAGCCGGGCACTCTGATTCAGTTCTTCAAGGACGACGCGACCGCGTTCAACAAGAAGAAGCACGAGGTCGTCGACGGCAAGGGCGTGCTGAACAACCGCATCTCCGAATACATCTTCAACCACCTCAACCGGATGGGCATCCCGACCCATTTCATCAAGCGCCTGAACATGCGCGAGCAGCTCATCCGCGAGGTCGAGATCATCCCGCTGGAAGTCGTGATCCGCAATATCGCGGCGGGCTCGCTGTCAAGGCGCCTTGGACTCGAGGAAGGCACGGTGCTGCCGCGATCCATCATCGAGTTCTACTACAAGAAGGACGAACTCGACGATCCGATGGTGACGGAGGAACACATCACCGCGTTCGGCTGGGCGACCCCCCAGGAGATCGACGACATCATGGCGCTTGCCATTCGCGTGAACGATTTCCTCTCCGGGCTGTTTCTCGGCGTCGGCATCCAGCTCGTCGACTTCAAGATCGAATGCGGCCGCCTGTGGGAGAACGACATGATGCGGATCGTCGTCGCCGACGAGATTTCCCCCGACTCCTGCCGCCTGTGGGACATCCAGACCCAGGACAAGCTGGACAAGGACCGCTTCCGCCGCGATATGGGCGGCATGCTCGAAGCGTATCAGGAGGTCGCGCGCCGCCTCGGCATCCTGTCCGACCAGGAACGCCCGAGAGGCACCGGGCCCGTGCTGGTGCAATAGGACTTCACGCCCGGAGCAGGATGAAAGCGCGCGTCATCGTTACGCTGAAGAACGGTGTCCTCGATCCGCAGGGCAAGGCGATCGAAGGCGCGCTCGCAAGCCTCGGCTTTCCCGGGGTCGAGTCCGTGCGCCAGGGCAAGATATTCGAGATAGAACTCGCCGAGCCGGATCCCCTCCGCGCGAAGGCAGCGCTCGCCCAGATGTGCGAGAAGCTCCTCGCAAATACGGTGATCGAGGACTACGCGATCGAGTTCCCTGAATAGAGATGCGCGCCGCCGTCATCACCTTCCCCGGCTCCAATCGCGACCGCGACATGATCGTGGCGCTGGAGAAGATCTCCGGCAGGCGACCGTCGGTCGTCTGGCACACGGAACGCGATCTGCCGGCGGTCGATCTCATCGTAATCCCCGGCGGGTTCTCCTACGGCGACTACCTCCGCTCCGGCGCGATTGCGGCCCGCGCGCCCGTGATGGGTGCGATCGCCGAGCGCGCCGCCGCCGGCGTCCCGGTGCTCGGCGTGTGCAATGGATTTCAGATCCTCTGCGAAGCTGGCATCCTGCCCGGCGTGCTCATGCGCAACGCCAGCCTCCGCTTCGTCTGCAAGACAGTGCACCTGCGCGTCGAGACCGCCGATACCGTTTTCACCCGTCGATACCGCCCCGGCGCGGTCGTCCGCTTCCCGGTCGCCCATGGCGACGGCAACTATCGCTGCGACGATGAGACGCTCGCACGCCTGCGGAACGATGGCCGCGTGGCATTCCGCTATGTGGACGCGCAGGGCCGCGCGACGCCTGCTGCGAACTTCAACGGTTCGCTGGACAATATCGCCGGCATCGTGAACGAACGGCGGAACGTACTCGGCCTCATGCCCCATCCGGAAGACATGATTGAGGACGCGCACGGCGGTCGCGACGGCCGCACCCTGTTCGAGAGCGTATTGGAGGAGCTGCAAACCGCATGAATCGAGTGCAACGGCTGCGGCCGATCGTCTTTCCGGCCGCTGTGGCCTTCGCAACGAGCCTTCCCTTCCTCGCCGCCTGCCAGTCCATGAAGAAGGTCGAGGAACCGGCAGCTCCTCCCAACCAGGCAGCTTACGCCCTGACCCGGCATATTGGCGACGAGATCGCCAAATGCTGGTTTGACGAAGCAGGCATCCAGACTTTCGGCAAGTACAGCTATTCGCCCGAGCCGGGGAACACCCCGCCCCGCGTGCTGCTGGTGCCGAAGGAGAAGCCGACCGATCCCCCGGTGCTCGTCATCGAGGCAATCGACGCAAATCGGGTGAATCTGTTCGGTCCCCTCCTCGACTCGCCCGCCGGGCAACGCATACGCACCGACGTCGACCGCTGGGCGAAGGGCGGAGAAGGATGCTGACGCCGCCTTGATTGTGTGTACACAAATATGTACATAGACGATGGAGTTCACGTGGGATGAAAGGAAACGACGGTCGATCCTGCAAGGGCCGGGATTCGATATCCTCCACGCGGCGAAGATTTTCAACGGCCCGTGCTGACGGAACGTGAGAGGAGACGGGACTATGGCGAAGACCGCTGCATATCGCTCGGCAGGGTCGGCGAAGGATACTTCATCGTCGTCCACACGCGGCGCGAAGAAGCTCATCGAAAAGGAAGGGCTCGCCGGAAAACTGTTCCCGTCAGCCAGCAACCCGGAAGAGGTAGAGCTCGACGAGAGCTTCTGGCGGAACGCCAAGGTCGTCATGCCGGGCGAGCTCGGCAAGGTTTCCGTGCACCTCAGGGTCGATCCCGATGTACTCGCCTGGTTCAAGTCGAAGGGTAAGGGTCATCTGACTCGCATGAACGCAGTGCTGCGGGCGTATTACGAGGCGAATCGGACCAAGAAGGCGCCCGCGCGGAAGAAAGCGTCGTGAGCAGCGGCGCTCGCAACAGGCACCCGATTCCCAACGCGCCGGCGATCACGCCGGATCTTGTGGCCGCGCACGGACTTACCGGCGCCGAATACAACCGCATTCTCGACCTCATCGGCCGGGAGCCGACGCTGACCGAGCTCGGCATCTTCTCGGCGATGTGGAACGAGCACTGCTCGTACAAATCCTCGAAGCGATGGCTACGCACGCTGCCGACGACCGGTCCCCGCGTCATTCAGGGGCCGGGGGAGAATGCCGGCGTCGTCGACATTGGCGATGGACAGGCGGTCGTCTTCAAGATGGAGAGCCACAACCACCCGTCCTTCATCGAGCCCTACCAGGGCGCGGCGACAGGCGTCGGCGGCATCCTTCGCGACGTGTTTACCATGGGTGCGCGGCCGATCGCGGCGCTGAACGCGCTCCGCTTCGGCGCGCCGGATCATCCGAGAACGCGCCATCTCGTCGCCGGCGTGGTTGCCGGCATTGGAGGCTATGGCAATGCCTTCGGCGTTCCGACGGTGGGCGGCGAGATCAATTTCCACCCGCGCTACAACGGCAACATCCTCGTCAACGCCTTCGCCGCCGGCATCGCGGACGCGGACCGCATCTTCTACTCCAGGGCGGAGGGCATCGGTCTGCCGGTTGTTTATCTCGGTTCGAAGACCGGCCGCGACGGCATCCATGGCGCATCGATGGCCTCGGCGGAATTCGACGACGCCGCACAGGAAAAGCGCCCGACCGTTCAGGTGGGCGACCCCTTCGCCGAGAAACTGCTTCTTGAGGCGTGCCTGGAGCTGATGGCCTCGGGCGCCGTGGTCGCCATCCAAGACATGGGCGCCGCCGGCCTGACCTGCTCCGCCGTCGAAATGGGGGCGAAGGGCGACCTCGGCATCGAGCTCGACCTCGACCGGGTACCATGCCGCGAGGAAGGCATGACCGCCTACGAGATGATGCTGTCGGAGAGCCAGGAGCGGATGCTGATGGTGCTCCGCCCCGAAATGCACGATGTCGCAGAGGCGATCTTCCGCAAGTGGGGTCTCGATTTCGCGGTGGTCGGCTGCACGACCGTCGAACGCCGCTTCCGCGTCTTCCGGTACGGTGAGCTGGAAGCCGACCTCCCGATCAAGGAGCTCGGCGACGAGGCACCTGAGTATGACCGCCCGTGGGTTGCACGCCCCAGGCCGCCGCTCCTCGACCCGGCAGCCGTCCGCGAGCCGGGCGACTATGCCGCTACCCTGCTCCGCATCCTCGGCTCTCCCGACATGTGCTCGCGCCGCTTCGTCTGGGAGCAGTACGACCACATCATCCTCGGCAACACTTTGCAGAAACCGGGCGGCGATGCCGCCGTCGTCCGTGTGGAGGGAACGCAAAAGGCCCTCGCTTTCTCCGTCGACGTGACCCCACGCTATTGCGAGGCGGACCCTGTCGAAGGCGGAAAGCAGGCGGTGGCGGAATGCTGGCGCAATCTCACCGCTGTCGGCGCCGATCCCCTTGCCGTGACGGACAATCTCAATTTCGGCAACCCGGAGCGGCCCGAGATAATGGGTGAGCTCGTCGGCTGCATCCACGGGATCGCGGAGGCCTGCCGCGCGCTCGATTTCCCCGTCGTCTCCGGCAACGTCTCGCTCTACAACGAGACGAACGGCGTCGCGATCCCGCCGACGCCCGCGATCGGTGGCGTGGGCCTCCTGCCCGATCACACGACAATGGCGACCGTCGCGCTGAAGGCCGAGGGCGATGTGATTCTCCTCGTCGGCACGCCCGGACGCCACCTCGGCCGGTCCATCTACCTCCGGGAGATTGCCGGGCACGAACAGGGGGCACCCCCGCCGGTCGATCTCGCTGCCGAGAAGCGCAACGGCGACTTCGTCCGCAGCGTCATCCGCGCCCGCAGGGTGAACGCCTGCCACGACCTTTCCGATGGCGGCCTGCTCGTGGCGCTTGCCGAGATGGCCATCGCCGGCGACAGGGGCGCCGAGATCGCGATACCGCCCGGCACCGATACGCGGCTCGGATGGCTCTACGGCGAGGACCAGGCCCGGTACCTGCTCGCCTGCCGGCCCGGCAACCTCGACGCCGTTGTTGCCGCGGCCAAGGCGGCCGGGGCCCCGGTTTCGATTCTGGGCCGCGTCGGCGGATCGGAATTGAAGGTCGCGGGGACGATGGCCATATCTGTTGCAAAGCTGGCCGAAGCCCACGAATATTGGTTCCCGGCCTTCATGTCCGGCCGGGTCTGACGGCGGATGGAGAGCAAAAGTGCCGATGACGGCGCGCGAAATCGAGGCCCTGATCAAGAGCGCCATTCCCGACGCCCGCGTTTCGATTCGCGATCTTGCGGGGGATGGCGACCACTACGCGGCCGAGGTCGTCGCGGAATCGTTCCGCGGCAAGAGCCGCGTACAGCAGCACCAGATGGTCTACAATGCACTGAAGGGAACCATGGGCGGCGCGCTGCACGCCCTGGCGCTCCAGACCGGAGTGCCCGATTGAGGGGCGATCCTCTCATGAGAAGGATGGCGATATGGACGACGTAAAGGCCTGGATCGACAGCGAGGTGAAGTCGAACGACGTGGTGCTCTTCATGAAGGGCACGCCGGCCTTCCCGCAGTGCGGCTTCTCCGGTCAGGTAGTGCAGATCCTCGACTACCTGGGCGTCGACTACAAGGGCATCAATGTGCTGGAAAGCATGGAGATCCGCCAGGGCATCAAGGAATACTCCAATTGGCCGACCATTCCCCAGCTCTACGTCAAGGGCGAGTTCATCGGCGGCTGTGACATCGTTCGCGAGATGTTCCAGGCCGGCGAGCTTCAGAACGTGCTGAGCGAAAAGGGCATCGCCACCGCCACCCAGTCGGCCTGACGCCGCGCATGATCGCCGTCCTCGCGAAATGACGGTGATCGATCTCGGACTGGCGGCGCTGTTGGTCGCCGTTTCCGGCTTCATCCTCCAGGGCGTCAACAACACAGGGCCAATACCCGGCGCCGGATGGTATGTCGGGTTCGTCGTCTTTTGCGTTGCCGCGCCGTCGGCGGCATGGGTTCTGCGCCGCCGCGCGCACCCGATCGTGCCGCTCGCGCTTGTATTCGCGCCGATTGTCGTCGGCGCGATCGTGATGCTCCTTGGGCCTGTATTCGCCTAACGATTCCAGGAGACTCAGCGCGAATAGAACTCGACGACGAGATTCGGTTCCATCATCACCGGATACGGCACGTCGGAAAGAGACGGTAGCCGCGCGAATTTGGCCGTCAGCTTCGCGTGGTCGGCCTCGATATAATCCGGCACATCGCGCTCCGGCAGTTGGATCGCTTCCAGGACGAGTCCCATCTGCTTCGATTTGTCCTTCACCTCGATCACATCGCCGACTTTGCAGCGATAGCTCGGGATCGTGACGCGCCGTCCGTTCACCCTGATATGCCCGTGATTGATGAACTGCCGGGCCGCGAACATCGTCGGCACGAACTTCGCGCGGTAGACGATCGCATCGAGTCGACTCTCCAGGATGGCGATCAAATGTTCGGAGGACGAGCCCTTGCGGCGCGCCGCCTCCTGATAGATGCGGCGGAACTGCCGCTCCGAGATGTTGGCATAGTAGCCCTTCAGCTTCTGCTTGGCGCGAAGCTGCACACCGAAGTCGGAGAGCTTTGCCTTGCGCCGCTGCCCGTGCTGCCCGGGTCCGTATTCGCGGCGGTTGACGGGGCTCTTGGGGCGGCCCCACACATTCTCGCCCATGCGGCGATCCAGTTTGTATTTCGCCGAAGCGCGCTTCGTCATCGCTACCCTTGTCCTGTTCGGGTTGTGCGCCCTCCTCTGCGGGCCGACGCCGGCCTGCCGACAGAGAGGGACAGTGCGCCTGAACCCTCTCGCGGGAGCTTGGAAAAGCCGAAGCGGGTCCCTGCGGACCCGCGAGCGGCAGGGTCTTAGCCCGCCGGGCGAGGCACTGTCAAACGGCCCCGTGCCCGGACTCGCGGGAATTGGCCGGATTCTTCCCTAAGCCGCCGGGGATGGCTCCCCGGCGAGCCCCAGAGCATGAAGCCGCCCGAGCAAGGCCGCGCTCCACGCCCGCCCGGAGGTGAGGATCGCGCGTCCGCCGGAAGAGCCCCCGGTCGCGGCCAGGCCCTTCGCGACGGCCAGGACACGCGCCGCGATTGCGGGCGCGGGGTCGATCCACTCGACGGTCCACGGTGCAAGGCGCGTGAACTGCGGCAGCAGGAAGGGATAATGCGTGCAGGCCAGAACGACGATGTCGGTCCTCGTGCCGGCTCGTTCGACGAAGGCCGGTGCGATCTCCGCCGCGATCTCCGCGTCGGCGACCTTCTCGCCGCGCATCGAGGCCTCGGCCATCCCCGCCAGCCGCGCCGACCCGACGAGGTTCACGATGGCGTCCTTCGCGAAGCTCTCGATAAGCCCGCGCGTATAATCGCGTTTGATCGTACCCGGCGTCGCCAGAACGCTGATGAGCCCTGAGCCGGTGCGCTCCGCCGCGGGCTTGATCGCCGGAACGGTACCCACAAAGGGAATCGCGTGTCGCGCACGCAGCGGCGGCAGAACGAGCGTCGAGGCCGTATGACAGGCGATGACGACCGCGTCGGGCCGATGCTCGGCAATCAGCCGGTCCATCAGCGCCACGACATGGTCGCGGAGCACCGCCTCCTCGCGGTCGCCATAGGGAAAACCGGCGTCGTCCGCGACATAGATCAGCTCCGCCTCCGGCAACGCGCCTCGGATTTCCGCCGCGACCGAAAGGCCGCCGATTCCCGAATCGAAGACCAGAATGCGCGGTGCAGTCATTCTCCGCCGCCCCGCTCGGTCGTGATCGTTCCGTCCGCCCGGCGATACGGGCGCGTCGGCCGCCGCTCGAGTGCTGCCACGGCGCCCCGAAGGGTGCGCACTTCCGGCTCGGTGAACTGCGCCCGCTGAAGCATGGCGCGAAGCGTCTGGACCATGATGGGCCGCTTTTCGACCGGACGGAAGAAGCCGGTCTTGTCGAGCGCCGCTTCGAGATGGTCGAAGAGCGCAAGGAGCTCCCGCTTCTCCGCCGGCGGCTCGTCCTTGCCCCTGAAGGGCAGCGCGGCCCGCTCGTCCGCAAAGCCTGCACGCCGCCATTCGTAGGCGACGATCAGCACGGCCTGCGCGACATTGAGCGACGGAAACGTCGGGTCGACGGGCAGCGTCAGAACCTCGTCCGCAAGCGACACCTCCTCGTTCGTCAGGCCGTTCCGCTCGCGGCCGAACATCACGCCGGCCGCAATTCCTTCGCTCGCGAACTCCCGGAGCGCCCGCGCCGTCTCTGCCGGCCCCTTCACCGGCTTCTCGACCTCGCGCGGCCGCGCGGTCGCCGCGAAAACGAACCGGAGGTCGGCGGTAGCCTCCGGCAGCGACGGAAAGACGCGGATGCCCCCGAACGTCGGCGCCCCGCTCGCCGCGGCCTCCGCCTTCGGATTCGGCCAGCCTTCGCGCGGATTGACGATCCGAAGGTCGGAGAGACCGAAATTCGCCATCGCCCTAGCCGTTGCACCGATGTTCTCGCCGAGCTGCGGCTCGACGAGCACGATCGCCGGCTGAGCGGGGGAAAGGGAATCTGCGGCGGGCATGGCGTACCCGTCCTATTCCATCGAACCGCCGGATTCCAGCATCGCCGCGACCCCAGCGCCGCCTCTTTCGTCACGCTTTTCCGCTGCGCCGGGCGATGCTAAGAGGCGCCTCTCCCGCCCGGCGCCCAGCGCCCCTGAGTCCTGCGATCGGAAGAAGAGGCTATTCCCGATGCCCAAGATCAAGGTCGCCAACCCCATCGTCGAGATGGATGGCGACGAGATGACCCGCATCATTTGGCAGCTCATCAAGGAGAAGCTGATTCTCCCCTGGCTCGACATCCAGCTCGTTTATTTCGACCTCAGCATCGAGAATCGCGACCGCACCGACGACCAGGTCACCGTCGACGCGGCCAACGCCACGCGCGAGATCGGCGTGGCCGTCAAGTGCGCCACCATCACGCCGGACGAGGCCCGCGTGAAGGAATTCAATCTCAAGAAGATGTGGAAGTCGCCCAACGGTACGATCCGCAACATCCTCGGAGGCACGATCTTCCGCGAGCCCATCATCTGCAGGAACGTGCCGCGCCTCGTACCCGGATGGACACAGCCGATCGTCATCGGTCGCCACGCCTTCGCCGATCAGTATCGCGCCACGGATTTCCGCTTCCCGGGCAAGGGCAGGATCACGCTGAAATTCGTCGGTATCGACGGCACCGTCATCGAACAGGAAGTGCTCGACGCACCCGGCGCCGGCGTAACCATGGCGATGTACAACCTCGACGACTCGATCCGCGACTTCGCGCGTGCGTCGATGAACTATGCCCTCTCCCGCAGGTACCCGCTCTACCTTTCCACGAAGAACACGATCCTCAAGGCCTATGACGGCCGCTTCAAGGACCTCTTCCAGGAGATCTTCGACAGCGAGTTTGCCGCGAAGTTCAGGGAGGCCGGCCTCACCTACGAGCACCGGCTCATTGACGACATGGTGGCGGCCGCCCTCAAATGGTCCGGCGGCTACGTCTGGGCCTGCAAGAACTATGACGGCGACGTGCAGTCGGATTCCGTCGCCCAGGGATTCGGCTCCCTCGGCCTGATGACCTCCGTTCTCATGACCCCGGACGGCAGGATCGTGGAGTCGGAGGCCGCCCACGGCACGGTCACGCGCCACTACCGGCAATACCAGCGGGGCGAGGAAACCTCTACCAACTCGATCGCCTCGATATTCGCCTGGACGCGGGGCCTCGCACACAGGGCCAAGCTCGACGGCAATGCCGAGCTGGCGAGATTCGCATCGACCCTCGAGCGCGTCTGCATTGAGACGGTGGAAGCCGGCTTCATGACCAAGGACCTCGCCCTGCTGGTGGGTCCGGACCAGAAATGGCTGTCCACAACCGGCTTCCTCGACAAGGTCGACCAGAACCTCAGGGCCGCCATGGGCTGACCGCCCCTGTTGCCACCCGCTCCCCGGTCCGTGACAATTCCTGATACCGGTGTGAGCGGAATGCCCTTATTTTGTCGCCAAGCACTCCTAGATGGAGGCGGGTTCGATCGGAGGGTTTCAATGAGGCTTCTGGCGATTCCGGTCCAGTTCATGCTGGCGGGCGCAGCCGCTGGACTGGCCTTTTCCCTGTCGGCCCTTCCCGCTCAGGACAGCGCGGTTCTGGTGGTCAGGACGGCACCCGTGAACCTGGCTGGCCAGGGCGAGGCCGCCCCGCGCCCGGTAGACCTCGACGGCGACGGGATGGACGACAGCGGCACGTTCGCCGCTGCCATCCTGGCGGAGGAGACCGGGCACCCGGTCGCGGCCGCCAATTCCGCGGATGCGCTTGTTCTGCGCCGCGTCCACATCGTCTGCCCCCATCCCGCGCACGAGAGGCCCGTCACCGCGGCTGCCGCCTCTACTAAGGAGACGCCGTGGATCCTGCTCGCCACCGGAAGCGACGGACTGCCGAACGCAATCGGCACCAGACTGCGCGTGCGCGCACCCCTGGGCGAGGCGCGCCCGGTCCTGATCGAGAATGGCGAGGCGCCCGACGATCCGGCATATGTCCGGGCTGTCGCGGAGAGTTGTGCCCCTCCGCCGGTCGTCAGCTGAGGCGCTCGTTCTGCACGCGACCTTCGCCGGCGACTTCCGGCGGCCTGAAGCCCATCAGCTCGACCGCATAGCCGGCGCTGTCCTCGAACGGCGATAACGCGACTTCGGCTCCCGCCTTCTTGATCCGTTCCCGGTCGTTGGCGTCGAGACAGCGAACGGCGATCCGCCCCGCGAAGCCCGCCGAACGCAGATTGCTCATCAGGATGATGCGGTAGTCTTCGTGGGTCAGGCCCGGAGCGAGCGGCGGCGTTGCCACGATCACAATCTTCGCCGACGACAAGGGAAGCGTTGCCACAAACTCGGTATCGGCGGCGTCTCCATATGTCGCGTGCAGCCCCGCCGACCGCCAGCCGCGGACCGCTTCCGGATCGAAATCGACGCCGAGAACGGAAAGGCCCCGCTCGATCAGCGTTCGCCCGATGACGCTCCCATACCGCCCCAGGCCGAAGAGGATGACGTCGTAGCGGGCGTGGTCGCCGCTCTCCTCGACCTCCATCTCGGCGACCGGGACCTTGCGTTCGAATACTCCCAGCAGCGGCTCCAGCCAGCGGTACAGCGTGTGCGAATAGACGATCATGTAGGTCGAAAGAGTGATCGTGATGAGTCCGACGAGCGTGACGAGGCCAAGCCCTTCCTGGGCGACCTGCCCCAGCGTCAGTCCGAGCACCATGAACACAAGCGAGAACTCGCTTATCTGCGCCACCGTCAGTCCGGCGAGGAAGCTCGTGCGCTTGCGGTATCCCATGATGCCCATGATCGCCATTACGATGAGCGGATTGCCGATGAGCACGAAGAGCGAAAGCACGATTGCCGGCCCCACCTGCGCGCCCAGCAGATCGAGATCCAGCCGCGACCCCAGGCCGACGAAGAAGAACAGGAGCAGAAAATCCCTGAGGCTCGCCAGCCGCGATGCGATCGCTTCGCGATATGAGGTCGAGGCAAGCGACACGCCCGCGATCAACCCCCCGAGCTCCTTGCCGAAGCCGAGCCAGTCGCCCGCGGCCGCAAAAAGTACGGCCCATGCCAGCGCGAAGATGACGAGAAGCTCCGGTATCCGGGCGACCAGCCGCGTAAGCGGCTCCGCCGCGTAGCGGATGAACAGCCCGACCGCGGCGAGCATCGCGACTCCGCTTGCGAACACGCCCGCCACGCCGAAACCGGCAGGGCTATCCTCCGTCCGCACGCCAAGGGCGGAGAGCACGACCATTGCGGCCACGACAGCGATGTCCTGCACGATCAGGAACCCGACCGCAATCCGGCCGTGAAGCGTATCGAGCTCCCGTTTGTCGGAGAGGAGCTTCACGATGATGATCGTGCTCGAGAACGTGAGCGCCACCGCCACATAGGCGCTCGTTGTAGCGTCCAGCCCCAGCGCAAGGCATATGAGGAAGCCGATGATCGCTGTGAAGGCGACCTGACCGAGTCCCGTCGCCAGCGCCACCTTTCCGAGACTGCGGATGACCTGCAGGTCGAGCTTCAGCCCGACCAGGAAGAGCAGCACCGAGATGCCCACCTCGGCGAGCAGGTCGAACTGCTCGGTCGCCCTGATGACGCCGAGAACGTCGCCACCCACGACAATGCCCGTCGCGATGAACGAAACGATGAGAGGCTGACGCAGTAACAGGCCCACGATTCCGATCGCCGCCGCGATCGCGAGCAGCACCGCGAGTTCCTGGAATACCGAGGCGCCCGTCAGATCCATTGCCGCCACTCGTCCGTCGTCTGTCCCGCATCCGGACGAGCCGCAGCAGGTCGCTGCGCATCGCCGTCGCTCCTGTCGATTGGGCCGGCGCCCTCAGGCCACCGAACGAAGTGCGGCCTCTATCGCGTCCAGCGCCGCCTGTGCCTGTGCCCCGTTGGGCCCGCCGGCCTGCGCAAGGTCGGGCCGTCCGCCCCCGCCCTTGCCGCCCATCGCCTCCGCACCCTTCTTCACAAGATCGACCGCGCTGATGCGGCTCGTGAGATCGTCGGTCACGCCGACGACGATCGCGCCCTTGCCGTCTTCGGACACGCCCACGAAGGCCACGACGCCGGAGCCGACCTGCTTCTTGCCGTCGTCGGCGAGGCCCTTGAGGTCCTTTGGCGAAATACCGTTCACCGAACGCGCGAGGAACCTGATGCCCGCGACCGTACGCGGGCCGTCGCCTCCGGCCGCCGCGCCGCCGCCCATGGCCAGCTTCTTCCTTGCCTCGGCAAGCTCTCGCTCCAGTTTGCGCCGTTCTTCCACGAGCGCGGCGATCCGCGCCTCCACTTCCTCCGGCCGGACCTTGAGCAAAGCGGCGGCAGCCTTGAGCCGTTTCTCCTGCTCCTCCAGATAGAGCCGTCCCATCTCGCCGGTCAGCGCCTCGATGCGCCGGACGCCCGCCGCAACGGCGCTTTCGCTGATGACCGTGACAAGCCCGATCTCGCCCGTGCGGCCGACATGCGTGCCGCCGCACAGCTCGACCGACCAGGCCTTGCCGTCATCGCCTTCGGGATTGCGGCCCATGGCGACCACGCGCACCTCGTCGCCGTATTTCTCGCCGAAAAGCGCCATCGCGCCCGATGCAATTGCCTGGTCGCGATCCATGAGCTTCGTCTCGACCGGCGCGTCCTGAAGGATCACGCGGTTCGCCAGCGCCTCGACGCGCTCGATCTCCGCTTCCTCCATGGGCTTCGGATGCGAGAAGTCGAAACGAAGCCGGTCGGGCGCCACCAGTGACCCCTTCTGCGCGACATGGCTGCCGAGCACGCCGCGAAGCGCGGCGTGAAGGAGATGCGTCGCCGAGTGGTTCGCCCGAATGGCCGTCCGCCGCTCGCGATCGATGGTCATGCGCACCGGCTCGCCGGCCGAGATGACGCCGGACTCCACGACTCCGAGATGCACGAAAAGACCTTCCGCCCGCTTCTGCACGTCGCGCACGCGCACGCGGCCGTTGTCCGACTCGATCATTCCGGTGTCGCCTACCTGCCCGCCGGACTCGGCGTAGAATGGAGTCTGATTCGTGACGACCGCTATCTCCTCCTCGACCCCCGCGCTGGCAACCTCGGCCCCGTCCTTCACAAGCGCCAGCACTTCGCCCTCCGCCGCGTCGGACGCGTAACCGAGGAACTCCGTGGCGCCGAACCGGTCGCGAAGCGCGAACCAGACCGGCTCCGTCTGCGCCTCTCCGGAACCTGCCCAGCTCGCCCGCGCTTCCGCCTTCTGCCGCTCCATCGCAGCCTCGAACCCGGCCCTGTCGACCGATATGCCGCGCGCCTTCAGCGCGTCCTCGGTGAGGTCGAGCGGAAAGCCGTAGGTGTCGTAGAGCCGGAACGCGACGTCGCCGGCCAGCACGCTGCCGCGCGCGAGATTGCCCGCTGCCTCCTCGAGCAGACCGAGGCCCCGCGCCAGCGTGCGGCGGAACCGCGTCTCTTCGAGGTGCAAAGTTTCGGTGATCAGCGCCTCCGCACGCACGAGCTCCGGATAGGCCTGCCCCATTTCCCGCACGATCGCCGGCACCAGCCGCCAGAGGAGCGGCTCCTCCGCGCCGAGAAGATGTGCATGCCGCATCGCGCGCCGCATGATCCGCCGCAGCACATAGCCGCGGCCCTCGTTCGACGGCAGGACGCCGTCGGCGATCAGAAAGCTCGATGCGCGCAGATGATCCGCAATCACCCGGTGGCTCGCCCGCGATTCGCCCGACGCCGGCACGCCGGTCAGCTCAACCGAGGCCGCGATCAGCGCGCGGAAAAGATCGATCTCGTAGTTGTCATGAACGCCCTGGAGCACCGCGGCGATACGCTCCAGGCCCATGCCGGTGTCGATCGAGGGCTTGGGCAGGTCGATGCGCTTGTCCGGCGTCACCTGCTCGTATTGCATGAAGACGAGATTCCAGATCTCGATGAAGCGATCGCCTTCGGCGTCCGGACTGCCCGGCGGTCCCCCCGGAACCTCCGGACCGTGGTCGTAGAAAATCTCCGAGCAGGGACCGCAGGGACCGGTATCGCCCATCGCCCAGAAATTGTCGGACGTCGCGATGCGGACGATCCGCGACTCCGGAAGTCCCGCGATCTTCTTCCAGAGCTGGAACGCCTGCTCGTCCTCGGAGAAGACCGTGACCGTCAGACGATCCTTCGGAAGGCCGAACTCGCCGGTGACAAGGTTCCACGCAAGCTCGATCGCGACGTCCTTGAAATAGTCGCCGAACGAGAAATTCCCGAGCATCTCGAAGAAGGTGTGATGCCGCGCCGTGTAGCCGACATTGTCGAGGTCGTTGTGCTTGCCGCCGGCGCGCACGCACTTCTGTGCCGTGACCGCGCGTTGGACCGGCGGCACAGCGCGGCCCGTGAAGTAGTCCTTGAACTGCACCATCCCGGCGTTGGTGAACATCAACGTGGGATCGTTCCGCGGCACGAGCGGACTCGACGGAACGACTCGATGCCCGTGGCGCTCGAAATAGGACAGGAAATGGGAACGGATCGCGTTGACGCTGCTCATCGGCAACCGGATTGGCGCGGGAATTAAAGGAAATCGGCCGCGCCGGGGTTTGTACAAGCCCGGCCGCGTCCAGTCTAGGAGAGCGCCGGCCCGCCGCTCGGCGACGCCTCAGCCAGAGAGCCGCACCCGGCCGTCCGGCTCCACCGTCCAGCCCGGGTTCCAGGCGACCTCCCATATATGTCCGTCCGGGTCCGCGAAATAGCCGGTATACCCGCCCCAGAACGCGTCCTGCCCCGGTTTCAGGATCCGTGCACCCGCGCGCGCGGCCTCGGCAAGCACCGCATCGACCTCCGCCTTCGAGCGCGTGTTGTAGGCAAGGGCCACGCCCCCGAACAGACCTGACCCGACATCGGCAACCCCCGCATCCTCTGCCAACGCCGACCGCGACCAGAGCGCAAATATCCCGCCGGGAATCTCGTAGAACGCGACGCTGTCGTCCGTATTGCCGCGCCTCCAGCCGAGCCCCTCCTCGTAGAAGCGCCGCGCCCGGGCCAGATCGGCCACGCCGAGCGTGATGAGGCTCACGCGCTGCTCCACGGCTTCACTCCCGGGCTCGCGCAGGCGGCAGCGATCACCCTTCGGCCGCCTCGTCGCCCGAATCCTCGCCGCCATTCTCCAGGAACCGGTCCGCGATCAGCCCGGCGTTCTGCCGGATTGCTTTCTCGATCGCGTCCGCGACGGCCGGATTCTCCTTGAGGAACTGCTTGGCGTTCTCCCGTCCTTGCCCGATCCGCTGGCTGTCGAAAGAGAACCAGGCGCCGGACTTCTCCACGATACCGGCCTTCACCCCGAGGTCGATCAGCTCGCCGGTCTTCGACACGCCCTCGCCGTACATGATGTCGAATTCGACCTGCTTGAACGGCGGCGCCAGCTTGTTCTTGACCACTTTCACGCGCGTCTGGTTGCCGACCACTTCGTCGCGCTCCTTGATCGCGCCGATCCGCCGGATGTCGAGCCGCACGGACGCGTAGAACTTGAGCGCGTTGCCGCCCGTCGTCGTCTCCGGACTGCCGAACATCACGCCGATCTTCATCCGTATCTGGTTGATGAAGATGACCATCGTGTTGGAGCGGTTGATGGAGGCCGTCAGCTTCCGGAGAGCCTGGCTCATCAGCCGCGCCTGCAGGCCGGGAAGCTGGTCGCCCATCTCGCCCTCGATCTCGGCCCTGGGCGTCAGCGCCGCCACCGAATCGACCACCAGCACATCGATCGCGCCCGAGCGCACCAGCGTGTCGGCGATTTCGAGCGCCTGCTCGCCGGTGTCCGGCTGGGAGATCAGGAGATCCTCGAGGTTCACCCCGAGCTTCTTGGCGTAGCTGGTATCGAGCGCATGCTCCGCGTCGATGAAGGCACAGATGCCGCCGTTCTTCTGCGCTTCCGCCACCGCGTGAAGCGCCAGCGTTGTCTTGCCAGACGATTCGGGGCCATAGATCTCGATGATCCGCCCGCGCGGCAGTCCGCCGATGCCGAGCGCGATATCGAGGCCGAGGGAGCCGGTGGAAATCGTGGAGACCTCGACCGCCGTCTCGTTGGCGCCGAGCCGCATGATGGAACCCTTGCCGAAAGCCCGCTCGATCTGACTGAGCGCCGCATCGAGCGCCTTCGACTTGTCCATCAAATTGCCCTCGATAACGCGGAGAATATTCTGCGACATGGCCCCTCGCTCCTTATTCCACAGCCCTGGCGGCCGTTCAATTTGAAGTGGTTCATGTACACGTTTTGTTCTCACCCGTCAAGGGTACCGGGAACGCTCCGGATGCGCGAACGCCCCGACATGTGATTAATGGGCGCAACAGAGGATGAATCGATGACCGAAACGCCCGCCGACACCGCGCAGAACAACCCCGACGACGACAAACTCCGCGACAGCGAGATTGCGATCATCGATGCGCTCAAGACGATCGTGGAGATCATGGTGGCGAAGGGCATCGTCCCGGCGGAGGGCCTCAGGAAGCTCTTTGCGGGCCAGCGCGACGGATATATCCGCAAGGAAATGGCGAACGCCGCCGTGGTGATGGAGGTGCTGCGCACCTTCGCGGTCGCCCGCCAGCCGGAGCCCGAGCGGGAAGATCTCCGCCGCGCGCTGGATGAGCCGCCCCAGGGGTCGGCCTGACCGGCAGGACAACGCCTTGAACGAGGCCCGAACAGGCGGCGAACCGGAGGGGTTCCGCGTCACGATCTTCGGCGCCGCCCATATCGATCGCCTTGTCCGCACTGACGGCCCTGCCCTCCTTGGCGCCTCCAATCCGGGCCGCGTGCGCGACACGGTCGGCGGCGTCGCCTTCAACATTGCCGCGAGCCTCGCGCGCCTCGGCGTCGCGGTATCGCTGGTCACCCGACTTGGCCGCGATACGGCGGGCGATCGTGTGGCAATGGAAATGCAAGCCGCCGGTATCGATCCGCAATGGGTGTCGCACTCGCCCGGCGCACCGACCGCAACCTATCACGCCATCCTCGACTCCGCCGGCAGCCTTGTCATCGGCGTCGCCGATGCGCGCATCTACGATGAGATGACGCCCGATGCCGTTGCCGGCCCGCTTGCCCGGCCCGCCCGCCTGTGGCTCGCGGACGCGAACCTGCCGGCTGAGACGCTGGCGTACATCGCGAAAAGAAGCCGCGCCGGCGGCCCGCCTCTCGCGGCATGCGCCGTTTCACCGTCCAAGGCCGTGCGCTTCCGCCCGATCCTGGAGAGCCTCGCAATATGGTTCGGCAACCGCGCCGAGGCGGAATCCGTCCTCGGTCGCGCCCCCGCGGCACACGCCGTGCCGGACCTGGCCGCGGGCCTGATGGCCGCAGGAATCGGCAGCGGCTTTGTCAGCGATGGCGCGCGGCCGTTTCCGGCCTGGTCGGACGGTCGCGTGGAGATCCTCATCCCGTTCGCCACCGCCGCGACGCGCAGCGTCAATGGCGCGGGCGACGCGCTGGCAGCCGGCACCGTCTATGGCCTTTCGCGCGGCCTCGGCTTTGTCGACGCCCTGCGCTACGGAAGGGCAAATGCGGCATTGAAGATCGAGGGCGAGGAGCCGGTACGCCCCGACCTCACCCGCGTCTTGCTGGAGTCCCGCGCCCGCGTGGAGAACCTTGCATGACGAACCCGATGCTCGCATTGAGCGCCGAGGTTTCTGCAGCCCTCGCCGCACGCCGACCGGTGGTCGCTCTGGAATCGACCATCATCGCGCACGGCATGCCCTGGCCGGAGAACGTCGATACGGCCCGCGCGGTTGAAGCGATCGTGCGCGAGGCGGGCGCAACGCCGGCAACCGTCGCCGTCATTGGCGGCAAGATTCGGGTCGGCCTGTCCGACAACGAACTGGTCGGCCTCGCCAGCGCGAATGACGTGCTGAAGCTCTCGCGTGCCGATCTGCCCTATGCGCTCGTGTCTCGCCGCACCGGCGCGACCACCATCGCCGCCACCATGATCTGCGCCGCGCTCGCCGGCATCCGCGTCTTCGGCACCGGCGGGCTGGGCGGCGTCCATCGCGGCGCGGAGACGAGCTTCGACATCTCCGCCGACCTCACCGAGCTGGCGCGCTCCAATGTCATTGTCGTGGCCGGCGGCGCGAAAGCTCTGCTCGACCTGCCCAAGACGCTCGAGGTGTTGGAGACCTACGGCGTGCCCGTCATCGGCTACCGCATCGACGAGTTCCCCGCCTTCTGGTCGCGGTCGAGCGGCCTGCCCGTTCCCATCCGGCTCGACTCCGCCGCCGACATCGCAGACTTCGTCGTAGCGCGAGATGCGCTCGGCCTGGAAGGCGGCGTGCTCGTCGCAAATGCTATTCCCGCCGGGGACGAAATTCCCCGCGCCGAGATCCTACCCGTCATCGACGCCGCCGTCCGCGAGGCCGCCGACAAAGGCATCCGCGGCAAGGACGTGACGCCGCACATCCTCCGCGCGGTCTTCGAAAAGACGGGCGCGCGCAGCCTCAAGGCCAATATCGCGCTGGTGAAATCCAACGTCCGCCTCGCCGCCGAGATCGCCGTGGCGCTGGCGAAAACGCGCACCGGCTGAACCTCACCTCATCCGCATTTCCTTGAGCAGATAGGTTCTCTCGGCCTTGTGCCCCCTGATCTCGATCGTGCCGCGCTCCTCCACAAGGAAGGTGGCGGGCAGCAGCGCGCGTGTGTCGGCCGAAATCTGGATCTCGTCCGGAAGTCCGTGCGATTCCATCCGGCTCGCCAGATTCACGGTGTCGCCCCACAGATCGTACGCGAATTTGCGCGCGCCGATGACCCCCGCCACCACGCTGCCCGAATGCACCCCGATGCGGAACTTCGCGTTGAGCCCGTGCTCGCGCCGGAAATCGGCGAAAGCCTCGCGCATGTCGAGCGCCAGCCGCGCGATCGCGTCCGCGTGGTCGGTACGGCTCGTCGGCACGCCGGCCGCGGCCATGTACCCGTCGCCGATGGTCTTGATCTTCTCAACGCCGTGCCGTTCCACCAGCCGGTCGAACCGCGAGAAGAGGTCGTTGAGCAGGGCGACGACCTGGTGGGCGGAAAGCCGCTGCGACAGCTCCGTGAATCCGACGATGTCGCCGAAGAGAACCGTCGCATAGGGAATATCGTCGGCGATCGTCGCCTCCGCGGCTTTGAGCCGATCCGCGATCTTTTCCGGCAGGATGTTGAGCAACAGCGCTTCGGCCCGCTGCTTTTCGAACTCCAGCGACCGTTCGAGCTCGAACGTCCGCCGATTGATGATCTCGATCCAGTAGGCGAAGCCGAGCACGAACGCCACGCCGCCGCCGAGCCATGCCGTCGCGTTGGCGAGCTCGAACGCCGTCGCGCCGCTGAAGTACATGATGAGGATCGGCGCCACGAACAGCGGCAGCGTGAGCAGGAACGCCTGCCCGATCGTGATGACGACGACGGGCGTCAGGATCATGCCCAGGAGAAAGCCCGGTACGCCCGCGATGAACCCGTCGGGCAGCAGCGTGAGTATGTACCCGAACGCAACCCCGATCGTGAGATAGTTCGAGAACACGAAGGCGAACCACACCAGCGAGCTCGACCGGATCGGTCGCCAGTAGGTGAGCCCGAACGCCAGGAGGAAATAGGCGATCGCCACGAGACGGATCGGCCCCGTCCGCGCCAGCGCCTGCGAGTCCATCAGCACATCCCACGCGCCATAGGCGATGAACGAAAGCACCGCGACCGCACTTCCGACGCGGCCGAGCAGCACGACACGTTCGAGTTGCTGGGCGACGTACTGCTTCTCCAGCGGCGGATCGAACTTGCGCAACCGCCAATCGGCCAATCCGGCCATGGCCAAGGCTCCCTATGAGACAACGAGACGGAAAGATACCCGACTTTGCGCCCGGCCGGATGCTTCAGTCGCGTCCGCTCAGGGAAGCGGCCTCTCGCCAGCGCCTCAAGGCCCCCCGTCGGGCCACCAAAGGGGCGAAGATCGCGGGTCGTCCGAACCGGAGACAACTAGGCCGATTCGGCGACCGCCTCCTCCGGCCGATCGGTCGCCCTGTCGATGAAGATCTGTCTGTAGAGTTCGTCGCCGAAGCTGGTATCGAGCGGCTCGCCCTCGACCATGCGGAACGTGCGCGTTCCGTCCGGCAGACGTTCGGCCCGCAGGAACAAGCTATCGTCGCGCCCCTCCTCGTGGAGCCCGTGCGCGAATTCGTACATGTGGGTGACGAAGAATACCTTCGAGCCACGATCGACCAGGGCCCGCACGATCTGGCGCGCGATCTCCGATCCCTCCCGCTCATTGGTGGCGGCGAACGACTCGTTGAACAGCACAAGGGCGTTCGGCAACAGGCGGTCGTCGGCGATACCGCTCATTCGGGAGAGCTCCTCATCGAGTTTGCCGCTTTGCATCGTTGCATCCTCCTCGCGCCGGAAATGCGTGAAAAGCCGAGTAACTGCGTTGGCCGCCAGCGACTCCGCCGCCACGAACATCCCGGCCTGCATCATCAGATGTGCGAGGCCGACTGCGCGCAGAAAGGTCGATTTTCCTCCCTGGTTCGCGCCCGTCACGATCGTCAGTCGGATGCCCGAAGCGGCCACGTCGCTCCCCGCGATGGCCTTTCCCAGTGCCAGCGAAAGGCAGGGATCGTAGAGACCGCGGCAGGAGAACTCCCTCTCGCCGGCGGCCGAAGGCATCGGGAACGAGCACGCCGCACCGTTCGCCGACAGCCGCTCCTGGAGATTCATGCAACCGAGATAGAAAGCGAGTTCGATCTGGAGCATCTTGAAAAAATTGAGAATGTGCTCGGTCGATTCCGCCATTGCCGCCGCAACGAGCGCAACACCCTGATTCCTTATGTCGGACATTGCCCGTGCGCCGCCCTCGTCGCGTGGGGGCAGCGTCCACACCAGTTCGGGTGGGCCTGGCGCGAACAGGCGCTTGAACCAGTTCGGCTCCGGGACATTCGGCTTTCGCAGCACATGGTCCGTGGCCTTGTTTCCCGGACCGAGACGGGCGCTGATCAGGACCCCGTCGCGAAACCTCAGCGACCGCAGGTGCCTGTCCACCTCGGCAAAGAAATCGTCGCCCAGCTCGTGCCGGAGCATCGCGAAGAACGTCGTGAATCCCTCCGAACGGAAGCGGTGCGCATCATGCTCCGCGACCCACCGCAAACGCCGGAGCACCGCGACGAAGTCCTGAAGCACCTCGACTGCACGGTGTAACCGGCCGGCCGGATAGTCCGTACCGAACGTCCAGTGTTTTCGTTCCCGTTCGATGGCCTCGACCGCGAGCGCGTAGACATCTCGAATCGTGCGGGGATTGTCGAGGCAATCCTTGAGAATCTCCTGCCGGTAAACGATGTCCGCCGGCTCGGTTACGCTGTCCAGCAGCACCTTCGGTACAATGCCCTTCAGGAAGGCGTCGTTGCCCGTCATCGCGCTGAACAGCGTGACGAGTCCAAGGTCTCGAACCAGCGCTTCGGATTCGGGAGGAGGTCTCCGATCGACGTCGAAGTCGCGATCGCGAAAAAGAAGATGCGCCTTCATGGTGCAAGCCTCCTCGCCAGATCGTCGTAGGTGAGCCTGTATTTCCGCGCGATAGCCATTGCATACGCCCGCCCGTCCGCCGGACGGCGGACGATCTTGAACGTCCGCTCCGCCGGATTGTCGGGATAGACCGTACTCACCATGCTGACGGTCTTGTCGCTGAGCGAGGCCAGCTCGTCGATGAACGTCACGCAGACGCAGAGTGCATCGAGCGCCAGAACCTTTTCGAGTACCTTCCGGCTGAGAAACACGGCATCCTTCAGCGAGGTCGACGTGAAAATTTCGTTCATGATCACGATGCTCGCCGGCGTGGCGTCGCCCAGAATCCTGTGAATCCGCACCAGATCGTCCTGCAGCTTGCCCCGGCGATTCTCCACGGCTTCCCCCCGCTCGAAATGCGTGAACAGGCGGTCGAACAGGAAGAGCCGCGCTTCCCGTCCCGGAACCTGACATCCAAGCCGCGCGAGGTAATGAAGCTGGCCGAACATGCGGGCGAACGTCGTCTTGCCGCCCTGGTTGGGACCGGACACGACGATGACCCTTTCCCTTCCGGCAAGATGGAAGTCGTTGGTAATGACGGTCTTGCCGTCCCGGAGCAGCTTGAAAGCAAGTGCCGCGTCGAAGGTGGAATGTGCGGACATAGCCTTCTCGCGTGTCGAGATTTTCGGATAACAGAACTGAAGCCCCGACTTCCGCAGGCGGCCGAAGGCTTCCTGCCAGGCGATGTAGAATTGAATCTCCCGATCGAACCGCGCGATTGTTTCGTCGAGATAGCCGGCATGGGATGCCACGAAGGCGGACAATAGCCCGAATGGATGCGGAAACAGGCGCGCAACCATGTCGAGAACGGCGGCCTTGACATGGTTCATGTCGTTGTAGGTCTTGAACTTCGTTGAATAATCCTGCGCCTTGCCCTGCTTGAACCTGTCGAAGGTTGCAAGCACATCCTTGCTGTAGTCGGCCTCGCCCGCGTACTTCCGGACACGGATGCGATTGTCCTGCACAAGCATGTTGAATTGGACGTCGGAGAGCGCCGCGGCGGCCTCACGGACCTCGTTCCGCAGCCTCAGATACCTCTCCGAATTCGTGTATGTGCGCAGATAAAGCCGGAATGCAATCAGTCCCCGCGAGCTGAGTCCAATGCCGGCGAGGCTTTCTGAAAGGCGATCGACCGCGTCGCAATAGGTCTCGGCCGCTGCCAGCAACCACCGCTGCCTCTGCCGCTGATAGTGGAGCTTGTCGGCTGTCTCCAGGCGCCGGCGCATGCTCTGCATCGCTGCCGCGAATGCATCGAGGCACGCGCGTACCTCGGCTGCCTCCACGTCCCGCATCACCTCGTGTCGGTAATGAATCGCATCGAGGCTCCGGAGCGGCGTGCGAAAGAACGGTCCGAGGTCGTACTCTGCCCTGTCTGCGGCAATTTCCTCGAAAAGCTGATCGAGGTTGAGGTCGACGAAGAAATCCGGCGGCTCAGGATGCCCGGCAGGTACATCCTCCGGATGGAGAAAAAGCACGCTCCGGAACGCGGTTTCCCGGCCGCTCGCTGCCGCGGGCGTGCCCGGAAATTCAACGATGTCGATTGCGGCCATTCCCGACTCCTGTCGTTCGTTCGGACAGGAGTCATTGGCCCAAGGGGCGGTTTTCGGCGGACTCCACCGCCGTTTCCGTAGAGATAGGTATGAAACGCCGGGGCGGCGGTCAAGGCCGCCGGCCTCGCGCCTCGGCCGGCCTACGGCATCAATTGCCCGCCATTCACGGAAATGCACTGGCCTGTGATGTATCCGCTGAGCGCGCGGGACGCCAGGAACAGGTAGACGCCGGCACATTCCTCCGCCGACGCAGCATAGCCGAGCGGAATCGACGCCACCAGCGCGGCCATCTGCTCCGGCTTCGTATTCACCTCATGAAAACGCGTGAGGATGATCCCCGGCTCGACCGCGTTCACGCGAACGCCGTCCGGAGCGACCTCCTTGGCAAGGGCGCGCGTGAAGGTGCTCACGAATCCCTTGGAAGCCGCATAGAGAACTGCCCCCGGCCCGCCGCCGTTTCGCGCCGCCAGCGAACTTGTGTTGATGACGACCCCTTTCGACCTTTTCAGCCAGGGCAGCGCAGCCCGGCACGCCCACACGACCGACATCGCGTTGAGGTTTACCACCGCGTAGTCGTGCGCTTCGTCCGATTTCTCGACTGGCACGCGCCCCAACAAAGTCCCTGCATTGTTGACAAGACCGTCGATCCGCCCGAAATGCGCCGCCGTTTTCTCGACCATTTCGGTCACGGCGGCGCGCTGCGTCACATCGGCTTTCACGAGGAACGTCTCTCCGCCGGCTTCGCCGATTTCGCGCGCCACACCCATGGCCTCGGCCTCGCTGGCATTGTAATGAACCGCGACGCGCGCGCCCTGCCCGGCGAACGCGACCGCGACCGCCGCGCCGATCCCGGTGGATGCGCCGGTCACCAGAAACACCTTGCCCGCGAGATCCGGAATGCGCAGCGAGCCCTGCGCGGAAGCGATTCCCGTACTCATGACACCCGATTACCTCCCCAGAGTCTCCTTCACCGCCGTCGCAAGTTGCTTGAGCGAGAAAGGCTTCGGCAGGAACTGGAACTCCTCGCCCTTCGGCAGGTTCCGGGCGAACGCATCTTCCGCGTAGCCCGACACGAAGATGATCCTGAGGTCCGGCCGGTCCTTGCGCAACTCCCGAAGCAGCGTCGGACCGTCCATTTCCGGCATCACCACGTCGGACACGACGAGATCGACCTTGCCGCCGACGCGCTTCATGACCTCCAGCGCCTCGACGCCGGACGCCGCCGCGTGAACGGTGTAGCCCCGCGCCTGCAACGCCCGCGCTGCGAACGCCCGCACCGCCTCCTCGTCCTCGACCAGCAGGATAGATGCCGTGCCCGTGAGGTCGGCGATCTCCGCCGTCTTCTCCCCGCCGGTCGTGGCCACGGGCACCTCCGCCTGTGGCAGGTGGCGCGGAATGAAGATGCGGAAGACGGTTCCCTTCCCGACCACGGAATCGAAGAACACGTGACCGCCCGTCTGCTTCACGATGCCATAGACCGTCGAGAGGCCGAGGCCCGTGCCCTTGCCGACTTCCTTGGTGGAGAAGAACGGCTCGAAAATCCGATCGCGTACCTCCGGCGGAATCCCCGTGCCCGTGTCTTCCACCTCGATGAGCACGCAGTCCGTGTCCGGCAGCGGGCGATGAGGGAACGCTTGCAGGTCCGCCGCGTTGACGTTGCGCGTCCGGATCGACAGCTTGCCGCCGTTCGGCATCGCGTCGCGCGCGTTGACGGCAAGGTTGATGATCACCTGTTCGAACTGGTTGAGATCCGCCTTCACCGGCCACAGGTCGCGGCCGTGCACCATCTCGAGCTTCACGTTCTCGCCGAGCAACCGCTGGAGCAGGATCGTCAGATCCGAAAGAAGATCGGCGAGGTTGAGCACTTGCGGCCGCAGCGTCTGGCGACGCGAGAAGGCCAGCAGTTGTCGCACCAGGCTGGCGGCCCGGTTGGCGTTCTGCTTGATGTTCATGATGTCCTGGAAGGACGGATCGCTCGGCTTGTGGTTTGCCAGCAGGAGATCCGAGAAGCCGATGATTGCGGTCAGCACATTGTTGAAGTCGTGCGCTACGCCACCCGCGAGCTGCCCGACCGAATCCATCTTCTGCTGTTGCTTGACCTGGCTCTCCAGCCGCCGCTGTTCCGTCGTTTCCAGGGCATAGACGATCGCGGCTTCCGGATCCGCTTCCCCGGCATCCACGCCGGTCACAAAGAAGCGTGCGAACCGTTCGTCCCGTTCGCCTCCGTCGAGCATCGCTTCGACCGGCGGAATCTCGCCCTTGCCTTCTGCCGCCATGGCGATTGCCGCCGAGAGTGCGACCCGGTCGCTCTCTCGCACAAGGTCGGGGAACCGGCGCACCCGTCCCGGCTCGCCCGGACCGAACAGCCGCGCGAACGGGGCGTTCGTCTGCCGGATGCGGCCCTCCCGGTCGACCGAAGCGATGGCGATCGGTGTGTTGTTGAAGAAGCGTGCGAACCGCACCTCGGCGGCCCGCAGCGCCTCCGACGCGTCCTCGCCAGGACTGCGGTTGAGTACGATGGTCCGCGTCGCACCGGGCGCGCCGTCGGGGGAAAGCGGCACGCTGTGCAGGACACGCACCGGGAGGCTCTGCCCGTTTCGCTTGACGAAATCGAGATCGACGATGGCCGGGTGCGCGCTGCTTTGCCCGGCTGGCACCGAGGCAAGCAGTGCGACGCCGTCCTTGCCGACCAGATCCTCGAGCGACATCTGCCCCGCATGAAACCGCGCCAGATCGAGACCGAGCCACTCGGCGAGCGTCGCATTGATGTGAACGATGCGCCCATCCGGATCGGCGGAGAAAAAACCGGCCGGCGCATGGTCGAGATAGTCGATTGCGTGTTGCAGCCTCAGATACGCGGCCTCCTGCCGTTTGCGCTCCGCCGTCACGTCGCTGACCGTCCAGACCGCAAGGTCGTTGCGCGCCGACCGGTCAAGCGACAGCGGCTTGACCCGCACGCGATACCAGCGCGGGCGCGCGGCGGCAGGTTCGGGCACCGGCGCGATCGGTCCCGCCATGCGGATTTCCTCTGCCGCCTCGTTGCCATCGCGCAATGCCTGCGTCAGGCGGTAGACGGCCTCCGCGGCGGCAGCGTCCGGAGCGAAGGCGCGCTCGACCGAACGCACCTCGCGCGTGCCCGTTGCCCCGGTGAGTTCGGCATAGGCTCGATTGGCATAGACGATGCGTCCGTCGCGGTCGGTAATGACGACGCCGTCGCCGAGATTGTCGACGAGCGCCTTCGCAAGCGGGTGTCCCGCTGCCTTTCCGGAAAAATGAAGGATTCCGATGGCCCGTGCGAAGAGCGTGAACACGCCGATTGCTGACAGAATACCGAGCAGGCCGAGGACGAAGGGCTGGGCCCGATCCTGCCCGAGCAACATGAATCCGATTGCCGCGCCGACGAGGCCGCAGGCAAGTACGATCAGCCAGCCGACCCCGCTGAGCCGGCCCGACCGGTCGATCGCGGGCGCCGATTCGGCGGATTGGTTGGATTCGCCGCTCATGCCTTCCCTGGAGCCCTCCTCCGCGCCGGGAACCGCCGGCGGGGCCGCGTCCGCTCGCGGACCTCCGCGAGCCGACGGAGCATCGTCCGGGAGCTGTTCCGTTTCAATGCGATCCGCCGCTCTCCTCAAGGGCCTCACCGGCTCGGCCTCCAGCCGCCGCGGCGTCGCTGCCGCATGACGAATCCGATGACCTCCGCCACGGCGCGGTAATGCGCCTCCGGAATTGTCTGATCAAGCTCGACTTCGGCATAGAGCGCCCGGGCGAGCGGCGGATTCTCCACGATCGGAATGTCATGTTCGCGGGCGATTTCGCGGATGCGAAGCGCGACTGCCTCCGTCCCCTTGGCAAGGCATACCGGCGCCGCCATGCCCGTCTCGTACTTGAGCGCGACCGAATAGTGCGTCGGGTTGGCGATGACGACAGAGGCTTCCGGCACCCGCGCCATCATCCGCTTGCGGCTCTTCTGCAGCCTGATTTCCCGGAGCCTGGCCTTGATCGCCGGGTCGCCTTCGGTCTGCTTGAATTCCTCTTTGACCTCCCGCACCGACATCTTCTGCCGCTCGTACCAGCGATGCCGCTGGTAGAGGAAGTCGCCTCCCGCGACGAATGCGAGGAGCACGATCACGCCGATCAGTAGCTTCATCGAAAGCTCGCGCGTCACCGCGAGCAGCATCCCGACATCGACCGCCACCAGCGTATCGAGCCGGTCGAACTCCGGCCAGACGATCGCTACCATCAGCGCCCCGACGATGACGAGCTTCAGAAGGCCCTTTGTGAAATTGAGAAGGCTGTCGCGCGAGAACAGGCGCTTGAACCCGCTGAGAGGAGATATTTTCGACGCCTTGGGAGTGATCGGTTCGACCGACCACACCGGCCGGTGCTGCACGAGATTGCTCGCAATCCCCGCCGCCAGTATCAGCGCCAGCGGCAGCAGCACGGCGCCGCCGACGGCGAGCGACGCCTGCACGAACAGATCGGCGAGCGCACCGCCATCGACCGGCATGCTGCCCGCCCGCCCGAGAAGCCCCCTGAACCATTGCGTGAGTTGCACCGCCGAATGCGGCGCGAGCAGACCGATGCCGATCGTCGAGGCGAGAATGACGAACCAGGTGTTGACCTCCTGGCTCTTCGCGACGTCGCCGCGCTTGTGTGCGTCCTCCAGACGCTTGTGTGTTGGGTCTTCCGAACGTTCGGATTTGTCGGTTTCCTCGGCCATGCGCCGGCGCTCCTAGGGCGCGAGGAAACGGCCGAACACCGTTTCGGCGTGGCCAAGATACCAGGTCATGATCGTGCCGATTACCAGAAGCAGTACCAGCAGGCCAAGGCCGATCGTTGCCGGCATCGCAACGAAGAAGATCTGAACCTGCGGCATGAGGCGCGAAAGCACGCCGAGCCCGAGCTGAAAAATGAGACCGAACACGATGAACGGCGCCGCAATCTGCACGCCGACCTGGAACGCCTCGGCGATCGTACCGATGGCCATGGTCGAGAAATCGCCCGCCGGCGGCATCGCGCCCGGCTCGAAAAGGGTGTAGCTGTCGACCACCCCCGCTATCGCCAAGTGATCGAGATTGGTCACGAAAATCAAAGTGATGGCAGTCACCGTCAGGAAATTCGCCAGAAGCACGCTGTGCTGCCCCTGCGCCGGGTCGACGCTCTCCGCGAAGGAGAGCGAGAGCTGCATGGCGATCGCGCTGCCGGCAACCTGAAGCGCCGCGAGCAGAAGCCGCATCGCGAAGCCGATGGCGAAGCCGACGATCAGCTCCCCCCCGAAAAGTGCCGCGAGCCCCGCGACGCTCGCGGGAATCGCGTCAAACCGGCCTGAAAGCATCGGATAGAGCGTCAGCGACAGCGCGAGCGCGAAACTCAGCCTTATGCGCACCGGAATCGACCTCTCGCCGAGCGCCGGCATCAGCATCAGAATCGCGCCCACCCGCGCGAATATCAGCATGAACGCCAAAGCGACCTGAGGGAGAAGCTCGATCGTCATGGGTTGCAGCCCGATGCTCCCCTGCTCGCCGCCGACGCGGATCGTGCCAAACGCACCCGGGGAGGTAGCCGGGGCATCCCGCCCCTCATCCGAGTGACGTGATTTGTGCCGCCACGCGTCCCATGAACGCGCCGAGCGTCGCGCCGATGAATGGCAGCGCAACGAGAAACGCAACGAAGATGGCGATGATCTTCGGGACGAAGACCAGTGTCATTTCCTGAATCTGCGTGAGCGCCTGCACGAGCGCGATAACGACGCCGACGACGAGCCCGACCAGCATGATCGGCGCCGATATGAGAAGCAGCGTGTAGATGCTGTCGCGCGCGAAATCGATGACCTCAGGACCGCTCATGTTCCATGCCCCTCCTGGGCCGCCGGTCAGATCGGCATGCGCATGATTTCCTCGTACGCCGCGATCACCCGGTCGCGAATGCTGACCATCGTTTCGAGCGCGATCTCCGTTTCCGCCATGGCCGTGACGACATTGACCATGTCCGCCTTGCCCTCGGCGAGCGCAACCGCGCCTTTCTCGGCTGCCCGCCCCGTCTCCACCAGCGACCCGACCGCTTCGCGCACCATGCCGCCGAAATCGCCGGTACCCGACGTCGGCTCCGCCGCTGCAGTCGATTGTGCCTGATTCGCAAGCCTCGCGATCGAGGCATAGGCGCTGGCCGCTGAAGACGGTGTCATGGCAGTCCTCGGAACGATGATGGAGGGGACGCGTTGGAAATGGACGGTAGGGAATCAGCCTCGCAATATGTCGAGCGTGCGAACGATCATCGAACGCGTGGCGGTGATCACGTTGAGATTGGCCTCATAGCTTCTTTGCGCCTCCCGCATGTCGACCGTCTCGATCAGGTCGTTGACGTTGGGAAGCTTCACATAGCCGCGACTGTCGGCCGCCGGGTTGCCCGGCTCGTAGCGGGTGCGGAACTCGCTCTGGTCGCGCTCGATTCGGCCGAGTTTCACCAGATGCGCGCCGAGCGCCCGGTCGAATTGCGTGACGAACGTGGGAATCTTCCTCCGGTAGGGGTCGCCGCCCGGCGTGGAGGCGGTGGAATCGGCATTCGCGATGTTTTCGGCCAGCACCCGCATCCGCCCTTGCTGGGCGCGGAGGCCCGAGGCCGCGATCATCAATGAACGGAGAAACTCCATTCCGCTCGGTCTCCTATGCGTTCCGCTTCAGGGCGGTCCGGATCAGGCCGAGACCGCGTGCATAAAGCGTGGTGACTGCCTGATAGTCGAGCTGGTTGGCCGTGAGCTTCATCATCTGGTCTTCGAGCGTCACGCCGTTGCCGTCGGGCGTGACCTCGTAGCCGGCCACGGTCGTGCGAACAAAGCCGTCGTCCTGCCCCCGGCCGCTGAACGCTATGTGGCGCGGGTTAGCCGCTTCCGTGCTGACGGTCGGCCGGAACCCGGTCAGGCTGACGGCGGACCGCAATGAAAGCGGCGCCAGGTCCTGCGCCCGGTATCCGACGCTGTTGGCGTTGGCGACATTCTCCGCGAGAACCCGCTGGCGCGCCTGATGCCAGCGCATGCCCATCTTCAATGCCGCGAGGAAGGAAATATCCCCTGCCAAATCTGCCCCCGTTGTTGGGCAATTTGTGCCGGGTCTATGGTTAGCAATGCGTTAACGGGAGGATGATGCTGCCTTGCCGCTATGTCCGTCGTGAAGGTCTGGTAATAAATAGACGGCTGCAAGCGGTGATTCGCTCCCGGACCTGCCAAGGGGCCGACCGCGCGGCGTCGGTGCATGGAGCGGCGTTTGGCCGAAACCTTGGCGCCCCTGCTGGGCGGGACAGGTGCACCTTTGGTTCAATTCACTCTCACTCTGATTGGCGTCCTGATCCTCATCGGTGGCGCGGCTTGGGCGCTCCGCGCATTCATGGTGGGCCGGCTCAAGATGCCCGGCGGCCGTGCGGCGCGCCTGGCAATCGTCGAAGCGATCCCCGTGGATCAGCGCCGCCGGCTCGTGCTCGTGCGTCGCGATCAATTCGAGCATTTGCTCCTGATCGGCGGCCCGACCGATATCGTGGTTGAGCCCACGATCTTCCGCGGCGTGCCGCTGTCTGCACGCCTGAAGCCGGAGAGTTCGAAGGCTGCGCAGCCTCAGGCGCCGGCCGTTGTCGGTCCGCCGGCCGAACCGCCCGCAACCGCCCGGCAGCACCCAGAGCCCTCAGGACCGGAGCCGCAGCCTGTTGTCCATCGCGTGCCGCCGACCCCCGCAGCGGTATTCGCGCCACCCGGTGTACCCGGGCACGCATCCGACAGGGAGCCTGCGGAAATTGCCCCTCTTCCGCCGGAGGCACCGGGCCCGCTGGCACAGCCGCCGCGCAATCCGCCGATGATGCAGGAAGCCGATCGGAGGATGGAACGCCAGTCGGTCGCACTGCGCGTGGCAATGGCCGAAGAGGCGCGCGATCGGCGCCAGGTGTTACGCGTCGTGCCCGAGACCGTGGATCGGCTGGACGTCGAGGCATCGGTGCGGAACGCAGCGGCCGCCGCCGTTCGCCAGGTCGCAGCGGAGAATGCAGGCGAACGCGTCGGCCTGTGGCAGGCGCGCAACGGCCCCCGCTACGAATTCTTCGGTCCGCCGCAAGCTCCGGCCGAGGCGTCGCCGGCTACCGATGCGGATCTCGACCGTTGGTCCGGGGACCGCGACGCGCCGCAGCCGGGCCCCGCCGCAAACGGGCATGCCAACGGCATTCACGGTCCCACGCCGGAGCAGATCAGCAGCCTTGAGCAGGAAATGGCTCGGCTTCTGGGCGAGATCGCGGGAAAAAGGACCTCATGAGCTTGCGCCTCCGGCGCCGGCACTGGCTGGGCGTTGGAGTGGCGGCGGCCGCAATGCCCTTCGCGGCAGGGGCGGCATTCGCCCAGGGCATTACGATCGATTTTGGCGACGGCGGAACGCTGACCGAGCGGGCCATCCAGCTCGTCGCCCTCATCACCGTCCTGAGCCTGGCCCCGTCGATCCTGGTGATGGTGACGTCCTTCACCCGGATCGTGGTCGTGCTGTCGCTGCTCCGCTCCGCCATCGGCCTGCAGTCGGCCCCGCCGAACGCAGTGATGATCGCCCTGGCTCTGTTCCTCACTGCATTCGTCATGATGCCGACCTTTCAGGCGGCGTACGACGAAGGCATTCGCCCGCTGATCGACCAGTCGATCGAGGCGCCGGAAGCCTTCGAGCGTGCATCGAGACCCTTCCACGATTTCATGATGAAGCATGTTCGCGAGAAGGACCTCGCGCTGTTCGTCGACCTGTCGGGTACCGCCGCGCCGCAGAATCCGGAGGACCTCAGCCTCCGCATTCTTGTCCCGGCCTTCATGATCTCGGAGCTGCGCCGTGCGTTCGAGATCGGCTTCCTGCTCTATCTGCCCTTCATAATTATCGACCTGGTGGTCGCATCGGTGCTGATGTCGATGGGCATGATGATGCTGCCCCCCATCGTCATCTCGCTGCCGTTCAAGCTCATTTTCTTCGTGCTGGTCGACGGCTGGAACCTGATCGCCGGCAGCCTCGTCGAGAGCTTCGCCAGATAGCGGAGCGCCCCATCAGCCGGGGATGCCGGCCGTGTGCCGGTCGTCCGTGCCGCCTTCCAGATACCGCGCGCGGTAGTCGACGAGGAATGCCTGAAGAGTGTCGCTTGCCGCAATCTCCGCGACGATCTGCCGGAACTCGGGGCTGGTCGCCCCGATCGGCCGGGTGACGATGTCGAAAGCCGTCGCGTCGGGCCCGTCTGCCATCTTGGCCATATACTTCTTGCGCAGCCGTTCCAGTCCGAATGCATCGTCGGAGAGCGCATAGGCGATCCCCGCCCTGAGCACGTCCCGGCGCTCGCGCGGATTGAGCGGCAGCGGGTCCGACCAGCGGCCGCCCATCATCTTCTCGACCTGCGCAGCAAGCGCCCGCCAGTCTCCCGCCGCCCACATGATCTCGGCCCGCATGCGGGCGACATCGTCGCCTTCGAGCGAGGAGAGAATTTCCAGCGCGGCCTTCGGCTCCTTCAGCTCCGACAGCGCGCGGGCCTCGACAATTCTTCGCTGCCGGTCCAGCAGCAGCGGCAATTGCGCCTGCTCGGTGCGCCGGAGCACTGCCAGTGCCTGGCTCGGCCGCTTGTCGAGCAGGTAGACGACCGCAAGGTCGGCGGCGATCTGCGCCCGCGCCGCGCCGCGCAGCCGGTTGTCGATCTGGTGCTGGAGCAATTCCGCCGCCTGCTCGAGCAGATCGACGCCGATCAGCCTGTCGGCGAGCCTCCGCACCATGTCGTCGCCGCGTCGGCCGATCGGCGTCAATTCGCGAAAATCGTAGTAGAGACTGAGCGCTTCGATCGGCGGCATCTCGTCAGCCTTGCCGTCGAGGTAAAGCTCCTCGAAGACGCGGTTCATGCGCGTGTCGATCGCTTCCGTGATCGGCGAGCGGCTGTCGGCGAACTCCGCCTGCCGCATCGCGCCGAACGCCGCGCGATATTCCTTTTTGGCGACCTTCAGTTCCGCCAGCTGTTGCAGCGCCTTCAGTTCCAGATCGTCGCCACGCCAGGTCATCGAGATCGTCTCGAAGCTTGCCGCCGCCTCCTCGGCCGACATGAGCCCCGCCTTGAGGCTCATGGCGGTGAGCAGGTATTTCGCCTCCGCCTCGACTGGCCCCGGCCCGAACGAGATCGCCTTCCGGTAGGCCTCCGCCGCGTCGCCGGTGCGCCCCTCGACATCGGCAAGCCGGCCCGCCAGGAGCGCTTGGCGCGCCTGCCCCGACCGCGTGACCTCGATCCTCTGGAAACGCGTCAGCGTGATGTCTGCATCGTCGAGCGCGTCGAGTTCGATCTGCGCCTCGGCGAGCGCCAGGAGATACTGCTCCTGCACGAAATCGGGATAGTTGGCGAGTACCGTTTCCGCCTGCGCCGACGAGGCGATGACGTCCTGCCACGCGCGAACGGCGCCCGCCGCGATGCTTCGCCACAGCGCCGCATCCGGATCGGCTGCAAGCGACTCCTCGTTCGCCCGCTGCCATGCTTCGTCGTACCGCCCGCTCATGATCTCCGCCGCGAGCATGGTCAGGCGGTAGGCGAGCGCGGAACGGAGCGCCGGATTCTCCTCCACCGCTATCGACATGAGGCCGAGCGTTTCCTGGCCGAACTGGCGGGAAAGATAGAGGTCCGCAAGCAGCATGCGGCGCGCCGACCGCTCCGCTTCGTCCGCCGACGCGATCGCCCCCTGAATCTCCTCTACCGCCTCGACATAGTCCTCCGGCGGCAACGCGGTCCACCGCTTGATATTGATGAATCCGGGCCGTGTAGGATCGCCCACGGGCGCGACGGCGGGCCCGGCTTCGCCGATGTCCCCCGCCTGAGACAGTGACAACCCGGCCTTGCGCGCGATCGCGACCTTGCCGGCCGCAATCTCAATCCCGACGTCGTCGGCCCGCGGTGCGAGTACGATGCCATGGGCCGACGGGACGGTCGCAAGCTCGACGAAATCCTGCGGCAGAAGCAGTCCGCGCGGCGGCCCAAGGCCCGTGACGACGATCAGCTCGTCGCCCGAGGCCGGATCGCGAAGCCGGTGTACCTTGCCGGCGTCGGCGAAGTCGGCAGTGAGAATGGTCTTGCCGTCCGGCCGCAATGCACGCGCGAGGTCGACGCGCTGCGTTGTGGAAAGCACTGTGTCGCCCAGGCCGACGATCCAGTCGTTCCCGCTGGCGCTCACCGAGACGAGCTGCGGGGAAGAAAGGGCGAGCCGGATCGCTTGCCCGTCCGGAAGGGGCTGCACCGACACCTCCCGCACCCTGTCGCGAAGCTCCGCCCGCACCGGCGCGAGTTCGAGGGCTGCTGACGAATCCAGAACGATCCAGAGATCGTTGTTCCGGCGGAAGACGGCGGCCGCGACAGGCTCCGCGAAGGGAAGCACGATCTGATCCGCAGCGCCCGAATGCGTAACGGACGGTTCGAGCGGCCGATTCGGCCGCCTTGCGGCGCCTGGCCCCGCGGCGGGCGGATTTGCCGCATGAGCCGGCGGCACGGCCTCCGCCGGCGCGGCCCGGCTCGCAGCTTGCACCGCGTGGGCTTCTGCCGTGGCGGGCAGCGTTGGCCACTCCGGGAGTCCAGCCATCGCCGTGCCGAGGTCCGCCCCGGGCGCCGGCGGCGTAACGTGAGGCTTGTCGGCCTCCTCCGGGGGCTCGCCGGGAACCTCCACGAGATCCTCGAGTGCCGGCTGACGCAGGAGTTCCGGCGTCACCGCCGAAAGCGCGTCGCGCGCCGCAGCCTGCATCGCGGCGGAGGTTAGATCGACCACATAGGCGTCCTCGGTGCGGAAGGCGCGCACCGTCGCCCGCGGATCGACCTGAAGCGTTATCGTCAGCCCTTCATCTGTATGTGACTTCCCGATCTCCTGGAGAAGCGGCGGTGGGTTGGCGTTGATCGCCGACAGGTCCGGATCGTCCGAACGATTGAAGAGGATGGAAACGCCCTTCTCCGTTCGCAGGAAGTTCGCTTCGAACGGCAGGTTCCACCGGAAGGACAGGCGGGTGAATGTCTCCGTACGCCCGACGCGGACTTCGATCTTCTCCTTGACACCCGAGGTTTGGGCGCGAGCCGCCGCGCGTTTCGCGGCAAGAAGCGCCTGTTCCGCGCGCTGCGCGAGTTCGGCGATCACGGCCGCCGGCAGCGGCGGCGGAACGCCGACCCAGTTCGGCGGCAGAAAATCGATGAAAAGCCGCTCGGCCGCGACCTGCGTGTTGACCCTGACCGCGCGGTTCAGCGCGAAGCGGAAGGACTTCATGTCCGGATCGCGCCGGACGACGGAGAAATAGGCCTCCAGGTTAAGCGGCTTTGTGTCGAGCGGGATGTCCACTTCCTCGTCGAACGTGAGGACGAACACACCGTTGGCGATCCGTGCCTGATACCCCGGCACGGGCTTGAGCTCTGGGAAGGTTATGACCAGACGTCCGAAGCCGGCCTCCGGCTGGGTTTCGAACGAGATTCCCGCCGCACCGGCCGGCGCGGCAATACCGGCCCACGCCAGCGCCGCATGCGCCAGAACCCAAAGCCGGAAGCCACCCGTCTTTTTTCGCTGACCGGCGCGCAAACAGCCCTCCGCGGCGAATCGGTCCCCGCATGACCGACTGCGACGATTGCAGGCCGTTTCTTAATTCGTGCTTACCGGTTTTTCCGGGATTTCACCGATCTTCGGGAGGGACTTCGCATTGACCGCGGTACTCGCTTCGCCGGTCCCCGACAGCTCGATCGTCAGGCGCTGCGCCGCCTCCGGCGACATGGCCGCCAGTATCTCGGCCATCTTGGCGGGCTTGATCAGCTTCGCGATCGCAACCAGGACAGGCATGTCGAGGCGGTCGAGAATGCGCGCGGCATCCTTGCCCTTCATGGCCTCGTAGGTGGCGACAAGCGATTTCAGCTCCCGCGCCTTTTCGGCGTCGTTCTCCGCGATCCGGGTCGCGATCTGGGCCTCCAGCGCCTTGAGTTCCGCGATGCGTGCTTCCACGCGCTTCTCGGTCGCCTGAAGCAGCGCCTCGCGCTCGTCCAGCTCCTCCGCGCGCTTGTCGAGCTGCTGGCGCCGCTCAGTGAGCTTCTCCAGCACCTCAAGGTCGGGCGGCAGATCCTCGATCTTGATCGGCTCTGCCGCCGGCCTCCGTTCGGCAAGCGGTCGCGCGTCCTCGCCCGGCGGCGGCCCGTGCGGCTTGACCGACGGCGACTCCTCCGGCTTGGCGGGCCCGTGACCGCCGCCCCCTGCAACCGCCGAAGTCGTTCCCGTCAGCACGAAGCGCCCTTCCGTCACGAGCCCGATGCCCTTCATGAGGAAGAGGGCGCCCGTGGCGGCGATGATGACCGGCAGGATGCGGACGTGCTTCACGCGACCGCCTGCTTGCGGGCCCCGCGCCCGTACTCGGACAGACGCGCCGCCGTCACCGCCGCGGCCTCGGCGATGCTTGCGCCGTCGGCGCCTTCGCTGCGACCGCCGCGGGCCGCCGCGGTGATAAGGCCGAGCCGGCGCACGATTTCCTGCCCTTCATCGATCATCCGGTCGAGCTCCCCGCGCAGGTCGCCCGCTCGTCTCAGCCGCGCACCGAGCGTCTCGTCGCATTCGGCCGTGATCTGGCGAAGCTCCCCGATGGCGCGCTCCGCGGCATCGGAAGCGTCCATCAGCTCGGCGATTGTCTCCCGCAGGGTCGACTCGTCGCTCTTCAGGCTCTTGAGCTTGCTGTTCAGGATCACGCAGTATGCGATCGTGACCAGCAGCAGCGTGGCCACGAGCGTTTCAATCACGATTCCGAGGGACATTACCGCGTCTCCATCCTTGGATTTCGAGGCTCTCCGCGCAGGTCCGCCGGCAGCTTCGGCCGTGCCAGCGGCCGCGTGACGCGAACCGAGATGGCGTTGCCGCGTCGGCCCATGATGCCGGAGGTCAGCGGCACGTCGCCGCATCGGATCACCACGGGATCCTGCGGCGTGGCATCGAACATGATCGTTTGACCGACCTTGAGATCGAGCACCTTTTGCAGCGACATTTGCTCGTCGAAGAGCACTGCATCGACGTCCACTTCCGATGCATGGATTTCGGTCGCGAGGTGGCCCTCCCAGATCGGATCGCGACCGAATTTCTCGCCCATGAACATCTGGAGAAGCTGGTCGCGTATTGGCTCGATCGTCGCATAGGGAAGCAGAATCTCGATCTTGCCGCCGCGGTCCTCCATGTCGATCCGGAGATGCACGAGGATCGCCGCATTGGCCGGCCGCGAAACCGTTGCAAAGCGCGGATTGGTCTCGAGCCGCTCCAGCGTGAACCGCACCGGCGACAGCGGGCCGAATGCCTGCTCCGCGTCCGCCAGCACCACCTCGATGAGGCGGCTCACCAGATTCGATTCGATGGTCGTATAGGGTCGCCCCTCGACCCGCGTGACCTGACCGCTGCGCCCGCCGCCGAGCAGGATGTCGATGATCGAATAGATGAGCCCTGAATCGATGGTGACGATCCCGTAATTGTCCCATTCCTGCGCCTTGAAGACGCCGAGAATGGCCGGAAGCGGAATCGAATTCAGATAGTCGCCGAACCGCACCGACGTGATGGAGTCGAGCGCCACTTCCACATTGTCGGACGTGAAATTCCGGAGGCTCGTCGTCGCCAGCCGCACCAGCCGATCGAACACTACCTCCAGCATCGGCAGACGCTCGTAGGAAATCATGGCCGAGTTGATCAGCGCCCGGAGCCCGCTCCGTTCCCCGCCGGTCTGACTTTCGGCCGTGAAGCCGAGAATGTTGTCGATCTCGGCCTGGTTGAGCACCCGGTCGCTGCCGCGTCCGGACTCGAGCTCCACGTCGCCCTCGTCGACAACCGCCGCCCAGTGCGCTGCGATCGCCTCGGCGTCGCGCACGCCCTGTTCCGAAAGCGCAGCACCCCACTCCGCGGCGAGGCTGCCTTTCTTGTCCGGCTTGTCCTGCGGCTCGTCCGGGTCTCTCGGTTTCTCTTCGGCCATCGCCAGCGCCTGCTATTGGATCAGGATTTCCTTGAAGAGCACGTTCGTGACGGTCGCCGGATAGATCGCCGCGTTGATCCTCCGCTGGAGATCCTCCTTCAGCCGGTAGACGCCGGCCGACCCCTGGAGATCGGTCGTCCGCATCTCGCGCAGATAGACCTGGAAGGCATCGAGAATGCGCGGCAGATAGGGCTCCACCTCATGCGCGGTGGTCTTCTCGCCGAGTTCGAGCGAAATCGTGATCTTGAGGTACTGCGCCCGCTTGTCTGCCGAATTCAGATTCACCGTCATCGACGGCAGGTCGTAGAAGACCGCCGGCTTCTGCGGCGGAAGCCCCTCCTCCGCGCTGCCGCCGATGAAGCCGGTCATGTACGCGCCGCCCCCGCCCCCTACCAGGAGCACCAGCGCGACGCCGACGATCGTCAGCATCTTGCGCGACAGGAAGCGCTTGAGGCCCTTCGGCTTGCCGCTGTCTCCTTCCGCCGCGCCCTCGGCTTCGCCTGGCGCGGCGGCACCCTCCGCTGCTGCAATGTCGGCCAAATCCCGCCCCCTTGGAATCGTCGGACCTGCTGCCGGTTCGGTCACAAACGTTAAGAACCGAATGGTTAATGAATCCTTGCCGGCCCGGCAGGATTTGCCGCCCCGATTGCATCGCGGGAAGAAACTGCCGCCGCCGCCTTCCGCTGCCTGCCGTCTAGTCGATTGAAATAGCTCGCATATCGCACCTGGCACGCCCCGTGCGATAGCCGGGTGTGAAGGCCCGCGTTCCGGACCGGCGGACCTTCATGGGGACATGGGAGCAACAGGTCATGGACAACACGCAGCTCGTTGGGCTGTCGCGCCAGGCTGTCCTGCGCCGGCAGATCGACGTCATCGCGAACAACCTCGCCAATGTGAACACGGCCGGATACCGCGCCGAGCACATGCGCTTCGCCGAGCACACCATGCCCGGCGCCACGATGGTTGGATTGTCGGGCGCCGACGCAGCGCTCTCCTTCGTGCGCGACGCCGGTGCCCTGAACGATATGAGGCCGGGCCCGGTGCGCCATACCGGCAACCCGCTCGATCTCGCGATCGACGGCCGCGGCTGGTTCGTCATCGAGACACCGGATGGCATCCGCTACTCGCGGAACGGCGCGTTCCGTCTCGACGCCGCCGGCAATCTCGTCACCGCCGAAGGTCACTTCGTGCAGGGCGAAGGAGGAAACATCTCCTTCTCGCCGGCCGAGCGCGACATCGCCATCGCGGCCGACGGTACGATCTCGAGCTCCGAGGGTACGAAGGGACGCCTCCGCATCGTCCGCTTCGAGAACGACGATACGCTGCGGCGCGAAGGCGAATCGATGTTCATTGGCGAACAGCCGTTGCCCGTCGAAACCCCGAGCGTCATCCAGGGCGCGCTGGAGCAATCGAACGTGCAGGCCGTGCGCGAGATTGCCGACATGATCCGCGTCACGCGTGCCTATACCAACCTGTCGCGCCTCTTCTCCGACAACAACGAATTGCAGACGGACGCCATCAACAGGCTCGGCCAGCTTCAATAGCCGCGGCCGGCGGGAGCAGCAGTCATGAACGCATTGCAGATAGCCGCGAGCGGCATGCAGGCCCAGGAAGTGAATGTCGAGGTCCTGTCCAACAACATCGCCAACATGCGGACCACCGGCTTCAAGCGCCAGCGGGCCGAATTTGCCGACCTCCTCTACCAGAACCTTCGCCGCATGGGCACGGACTCCTCCGACACGGGAACGGTGGTGCCGACCGGCAGTCAGGTCGGATCGGGCGTCCGCCTCACCGCCACCGCGCGGATCATGTCGCAGGGAAGCCTCCTCGCCACGCAGAAGCCGCTCGATCTCGCAATCCTCGGAGAAGGCTTCTTCCGCATCCAGCTTCCGGACGGCCGCACGGCCTACACCCGCGACGGGTCGTTCGAGCGCTCAGCCACGGGCATGCTGGTCACGGTCGACGGCTACACGGTCGGCCAGGGCATCGCCATCCCGCCGAACGCGCGCGACATCACCGTCAATGCCCAGGGTCTGATCCAGGCGATGGTCGGCAATTCGACAACCGCCACCACGCTCGGCCGCCTCGAGCTCGCCACCTTCGTCAACGCGCCCGGCCTCGAGGCGATCGGCAACAACCTGATGCTGGAGACCGCCGCCTCGGGCCCCGCCCAGATCGCCAATCCCGGCGATCCCGGCCTCGGCACCATCCTGCAGGGCAATCTCGAAATGTCGAACGTCAATCCGGTGAGCGAGATTTCGGAACTGATCGCCGCCCAGCGCGCCTACGAGATGAATTCCCGCGTGATCAAGGCGGTCGACGAGATGCTCTCTTCGACGGCCAACATCCGGTGAGAACTGCCATGAAACGCATCGCCCTCTCCGCCTTTCTCGCCGCTGCGACGATGGTCGCCGTCGTGCCCGCCGCCTTCGCCGCCGACCCGCTGCCGCGTTTGCGCGCCGCCGTCACGGTCTCTTCCGACATCGTGACCGTCGGCGATCTCTTCGCCGACGCCGGCAAGTATGCCGGAATTGCCGTTTTTCGTTCGCCCGATCCCGGCCGCACCGGCACCGTCTCCGCCGAAGCAATTGCGAATGCGGTCGAAACCGCCGGCCTGACTGCATTCGATCGCGCCGGCGTCGATATTGTCGCCGTCACCCGCACCGGCCGCGTCGTGACAGAGGCGGAGATGACCGAAATCCTGCGCACCGCGCTTGCCGCTTCCCTGGAGGCGGAACCGGAGCGTATCGATATCGCCCTCGACCTGTCCCCCGGCCCGCTCTACGCGGAGCCCGCAGCCGACATCAGGATCGTGCGGCTTGCCCGGTCCGCCGCCGGAAATCGTTTCGAGGCGGTGCTCGAAGTCGGCCAGGGCACCGACGCGGAGCGCATCCGCGTGACCGGCACCGCGACAGAGACCGTGGACATCGTCACCGCCGTGCGCCCGCTCGACCGGGGCGAGGTCGTCTCGGCCGACGACCTCGCCGTGACCCGTATTCCCGCGCGCCAGGCACACGCCGGTTCGGCCACGACCGTTGCAAGCCTCGTCGGCCTCGCCGCCCGCCGCGCGCTCCGCGCCGGCGTGCCGCTTGGCCCGAGCGATTTCGCACCGCCCGTTCTTGTGAACCGTGGCGACGTCGTCACCATCGTCTATCAGAGCCGCGGCCTCCTGCTGACCACACGGGGCAAGGCCCTGGAAAACGGCGCGAGGAATGCGGCGATCCCGGTCGCCAATCTGAGTTCCAACCGGGTCCTCACAGCCATCGTGACCGGCCGTGGCGCCGTCGAGGTCGTCGGCGCCGCGCCCACGGGCAAGCTCGCAATGGGAGCCGCACAATGAATCGAAAAGCCCCCGTCATCCTTCCGCTGATGCTCGTGGCGCTAGCCGGGTGCAGTGCGGTCGACCGCCTGAAGAACGTGGGCGAGGCGCCCAAACTCTCGGCGATCGAGAATCCTGTCGCCGCGCCGGGCTACCGGCCCGTATCGCTCCCCATGCCCTCGCCGGTCATGGCGTATTACAATCCGAACTCCCTCTGGCGCACCGGCTCCCGGACCTTCTTCAAGGATCAGCGCGCCCAGCGCGTCGGCGATATCCTGACCGTCATCGTCCGCATTGCCGACAAGGCCGAGATCGAGAACACGACCAAGCGCTCGCGCTCCAATGGCGACACGCTCGGCGGCACCGGCGGGCTCGACAACAAGGTCCTGAGGCTCCTGCCCGGCGTCACCGACGCCAGCGCCGCCGTCGGCGTGACCAGCAACATGACCTCCGAAGGCGCCGGCTCGGTCAACCGTTCGGAGGACCTGACCACGTCGATCGCCGCCGTGGTCACGCAGGAATTGCCCAATGGCAACCTCGTCATCGAGGGCCGGCAGGAAGTGCGTGTCAATTACGAGATTCGCGAATTGATCGTCGCGGGCGTGGTGCGGCCGGAGGACATCGGTGCCGGCAACACCATCGAGTCGTCGAAGATCGCCCAAGCCCGCATTTCCTACGGCGGTCGCGGTCAGATCACCGACGTACAGCAGCCCCGCTACGGGCAACAGGTTTACGACATCCTGCTTCCGTTCTGATCGCGGATCGGCACGGTGTCCCCGCCGCCCTTCCCCGGGGCGGCAAACGAAGGGCGCGGTCCCAAGGCTCCCCGGGACCGCGCCCCGCGTTTTCGTAACGGGACCTACTCGTCCCTGTAGATCCGCTCGCGGCGTTCGTGGCGCTCCTGCGCTTCGATTGACAGCGTGGCGATCGGGCGGGCGTCGAGCCGCTTCAGGCTGATCGGCTCCCCGGTCTCTTCGCAGAAGCCGTATGTACCGTCTTCGATGCGCTGCAGTGCGGCATCGATCTTTGCAATCAGCTTGCGCTGCCGGTCCCGGGCGCGCAGCTCGATAGCGCGGTCCGTCTCCGACGACGCGCGGTCCGCAAGATCGGGATGGTTCTGACTTTCGTCCTGGAGATGTTGGAGGGTCTCCCGTGATTCACGCAGTATTTCCTCCTTCCAGCGGATGAGCTTCTGCCGGAAATACTCCCGCTGGCGCTCGTTCATGAATGGCTCGGATTCCGACGGCCGATAGTCATCGAGCATCGCACTTTTCATGAAGGGTCCCTGCTGCTTCCTTCGAGCGGCGCGGAATATAGCGGCAGGCCCCCGCAGTCACAATAACAGCGGGATGACATTTCTTTCATGAATCCAGACGCTTCCGCCGCGAGCGGAGCGCCACGGACTCGCCTTATTTGGGATATCGCCCGAGTTTCGCGAGTTCCACCCGGGCCCTGAGGTCGATCTCCGCCAGCAACCCGTCCAGCCGCTCGTCGCCGCTCGGCGTTTGCTGCCTGACGATCGCGGCAAGGCGTTCGAGCCGATCGTCCGGAATACGACCTTCGAGCAGCGCGATCTTGATGCGGTCCAGGGCGTCGAGAATATCGCGGCCGCCCTGCACCGCCCGCCGACGTGAATTCAGCGGGTCGTCGACAGCCTGCAAAGCAATCAGCACACCGACGCCCCCAATGGCGGCGGATTCCTGCATGGCGGATGTTGTAGACGCTTCGTTGTCGACAAGGATCGAGAAACCGTGCGCCGGCCGGCTTGCCCCGCCCGGCGCGCCAACTCTTGCAGCAGCCGCCCGTCGAAAAGTCGCGTCCACTCGCATGGAAGATGTCCCCTGCCCCGGTCCCCAAGGCGGCCGGTAGCATTTGCCCCGATGGTTAATGAGACGTTAACCGCCCGGCATTTCTTGCCGGGTGCGCAGTTCAGATCGAGGAAACGGTTCCGAAAACACAAGCGATTTCAACGCGTTATTCAGGCTGCCACAGTGGCACGCAATTCGCAAAGCGCGAGGTCAGGCGCGGACGCGCGCCGCAAGGGGAGCAGAAAATGAAACGTCGGACGATTCCGGGGACCGTTCTTTCGGCGATCGTGGCGCTGACACTGGCGATCGCAGCCGCGACGCCGGCCGCCGCGCTGTCGCGTATCAAGGATATCGCCGATGTCGAGGGCATCCGCGAGAACCAGCTCATCGGCTACGGGCTCGTCGTGGGCCTTGCCGGCACGGGTGACTCGCTGCAAAGCGCGCCTTTCACCCGCCAGAGCCTGCAGGCGATGCTGGAGCGCCTCGGGGTCAACACGCGGGGCACGGATCTCCGCACCGCGAATGTCGCCGCGGTGATGGTGACGGCAAATCTGCCGCCGTTCGCTACCCAGGGGACACGCGTCGACGTGAATGTCAGCGCCCTCGGCGACGCCAAAAGCCTGCAGGGCGGCACGCTTCTGGTCACGCCGCTCCATGGAGCCGACGGCGAGGTGTACGTTATCGCACAGGGCCCGGTGGCGATCGGCGGATTCTCTGCACAGGGCGAGGCGGCAACGGTCTCGCGCGGCGTACCGACCTCCGGCCACATTGCCAACGGCGGCGTTATCGAGCGCGAGATCAACTACGTGCTCGCCGCCCGCACATCCATCCGCCTGGCGCTGCGCAATCCCGATCTCACCACCGCGCGCCGCGTCGCGCTCGCGGTAAACGAGTTGCTCGGCACCTATGTGGCCGAGCCGACCGACCCCGGCACCGTCCGCCTCACGCTTCCCCCGAAGTTCAACGGCAACATCGTGGACCTGCTCACCGACATCGAACAGCTCACGGTCGAGCCCGATCAGCCGGCGAAGGTGGTCGTGGACGAACAATCGGGCATTATCGTCATGGGCAGCGACGTGCGCGTCTCGACGGTCGCCGTCGCGCAGGGTCATCTCACCGTTGTCGTGACGGAGACTCCGCAGGTCAGTCAACCCGCGCCGTTTTCGGAGGGCGAGACCACGACGGTTCCGCGCACCTCCATTGCGGTCGATGAGGAGGTGGGCCGGCGCATGGCGATCGTCCGCTCGGGAATCACCCTCGCCGAACTGGTCGACGGATTGAACGCGCTCGGCATCGGACCGCGCGATCTGATCGCCATTCTTCAGGCAATCAAGGCCGCCGGCGCCTTGCAGGCCGAGATCGAGGTGATGTGAGATGGAGCTCTCGTCGTTCGCCGCTCTCGGCCTCGCCCGCGATCCGGCGGCGGCGCTCGATCGGACCGCGGCCGCCGCCAGATCGGGGAATTACGACGCGATCCGCGAATCATCTGTGGAATTCGAGTCGGTATTCCTCGCTGCGATGCTTGCGCCGATGTTCGAAACATTGTCGACTGAAGTGCCGTTCGGTGGCGGCGACGCCGAGGAGACTTGGCGCAGCCTGCTGGCGGAACAGTACGCAGGCTCGATCGCCCGCGCCGGCGGTATCGGCATCGCCGATTCGGTTTTTCAGCAACTCCTTGCGTTACAGGAGCGCGGCGCGTCATGAGCGGTCGTACGCATCCCTCGTATTGGTCGGCGCATCATCCGCATTTCCCGGATGACAGCGTTCCGTCCTATGTCGCCGGAATCGAACCGCCGACGGTCGCCGATTACGGGCGCAGCGAGGCCGAGAGCATTTGCTCGGAGGTCGAGGAGGCGATGGATGCCCTCCTCAAGGTGATCCAGGACGAAACCGCCCTCGTGCGCGCCGGCCAGCTCGTCGCGGCGGGGGAACTCGACGCACCCAAGAAGGACGCCGCCCGCCGGTACGTAGCGGCGGTCGAACGGGTCAAGACCGCCGCACCGATGCTGGAGCGCATGGCGCCCCATGCCATCGACCGGCTGAAACGCCGGAACGAGAACTTCCGCTCGGCGCTTCAGCTCAATCTCGCGGCGCTCGCCGCCGCACGCGAGGTTTCGGAGAACCTGATCCGGTCCGTCGCAGAGGCGGTCGACATCTCCCCGAGGTCCGTCGGATACGGACGCGCTGGCGCAATGGATTCGAGGAGTCACGGACCGAACGCCATCGCGTTGGACCGCTCGTTGTAGCTGCTGCGTGGAAAGACGGGCATTGCCCGTCGGCCAAATGAACGAGGCGACGATGGACTCCGGTCCCGTCAGGCCTGTCCGGCGTTGGCCCCTGCTCCCCAGCCGCAAGGCGGGGGAACCGTCGACCGTGCCCGTCTCCCCGACCGGCCATGTCAATCCGGCGGTCGCTGCACCCGCATCGGGCGTCGTCGATCCCAACGAACGACGCAAACGCTCCGCCCCCACACCGGCCGACCGCCCCGACGCCGAGGATGAGGCGTCGCACCCGCCGACCCATCGGGTCGACCGCAAGATATAGCCCATAGCTGCCGCGATCGCTGCCACCGCCGGGCCGTGCGCAGGTCGCACGGCCACGGGAGTTAACCGCGCATTAGTGCGCCTCGTTCATCTTGGCGCGGCATCCCAGGACGGGTGCGGGTAACTTACCTAGAAAAGGAAATACCGATGAGTGGTATCACTCTGAATGCCGCCGTGCGCCAGAATCTTCTGGCCCTGCAGAACACGGCGGACCTGATGTCCCAGACACAGACGCGGCTCGCCACCGGCAAGAAGGTCAACTCGGCTCTCGACAATCCGGGCGCTTTCTTTACGGCATCGGGCCTCGACAATCGCGCCAGCGATCTGTCCGGTCTCCTCGACGACATGGGCCAGGCGGTCCAGACGCTGAAGGCGGCCGATCAGGGCATCCAGGCGATCACCAAACTGGTGGAAGCTGCAAAAGCGAAAGCCAATCAGGCTCTTGGCACGGCAGATGCAACTGCTCGCGCAGCCTACGCCGCTGAGTTCGACGAGATCATGACTCAGATCGAGGCCGTCGCGACGGACTCCGGCTACAATGGCAAGAACCTGCTCGGTGGGAACGACGTAACCGTCACCTTCAACGAGGACGGCTCGAGCACCGCGACCATCACTGCGGTCGACTACACGGACGCGACCGGCGATCTCGGCATCGCCGACGCGACCAACGCCTGGGTGAACGACTCGGACATCAACGACGCGCTCGACGACGTGAACGCTGCTCTCGTGACTCTGCGCACGCAGGCAGCCACGTTCGGCACCAGCCTCACGGTGGTGCAGGCCCGTGAGAACTTCACGAAGAACATGATCAACACCCTCCAGGAAGGTTCGGCCAAGCTGACATTGGCCGACATCAACGAGGAGAGTGCGAACCTGCTTGCCCTGCAGACCCGCCAGGCGCTGTCGGTGACAGCCCTGTCGATGGCCGCGCAGGCCGAGCAGGCGGTCCTTCGTCTGTTCTGATCCCGACAAGGGGAAGGAACTGCGAAACGGCGGGGCCCCGGCCCCGCCGTTTTGTTTTGGGCTTGCGCGTAAACCGCAAAACGCCGGCTTTCCGCCATCGCCATGGTTAACGGATCGCAAAATTAACCATTCATTAGGGTTAACGAAGGATGATCGCAGCCGCTTCAGCCGCGCGATCGCCGGGCGGCGCTCCACCGGAGTCAGACTGTGGCCGAAATCATCCTCTCCGGTTCGATCCGGGAAAACCTGCTGGCGCTCCAGCGCACCACCGACCTGATGAACCGCACGCAGACGCGGCTCGCCACAGGCAAGAAGGTCAACTCCGCTCTCGACAATCCCAATGCCTTCTTCACCGCGCAGGGACTTACCAATCGCGCCAACGACCTCTCCCACCTTCTCGACGGCATCGGCCAGGCAATCCAGACCATCAAGGCCGCGAACGAAGGCGTGACCGCCATCGTGACGCTGGTCGAAGCCGCAAAGGCAAAGGCCAATCAGGCGCTTGCGACGACAAACACCTTCACCCGCGCCAAATATGTCGAGGAGTACAACGAGCTGCTCAACCAGGTTCAGAAGCTTGCCGAGGACTCCGGCTACAACGGCAAGAACCTCCTTGGCGGCGCCGGCAACGAGCTGACCGTCTATCTCAACGAGGACAGCTCGAATTTCCTGACGATCGCCTCGATCGGCTACACGGACCTCTCCACGCTCGGCCTCGCCACGCTGACAACGGCGACATTCGGCAGCCTGAGCGTCGGGCTCGTCGACGGCAGCGCGAATCCGCTGAACCTCTCGAGCCGGCTGGTCGAGGACACCAGCCAGTTCGACGCGGGCGGCAACACGCTCACCTTCGAGGATGCGAACGGCAATCCCATCGGTTCCATTACCGTCACCGACACCATGACGGTCGGCGAGTTCATCACGCAGGTGAACGCAAATTTCACCAACATCCGCGCCTCCTTCGCCAACGGGACGCTGACTTTCCAGACAAGCGAGGAAATCGCGATTACCGGCGGAGCCGCCGGCGGCGCCCTCGAGAACGCTACCGTCGTCGCCACGGCCTCCGACTGGCAAACGGACGGCGGCATCGGCTCGACGCTCGCCTCGCTGACGGAGGCTCTCGATCTGTTGCGCGCCCAGGCATCGACGTTCGGCACGGCGCTCACCATCGTTCAGGACCGACAGAACTTCACCAAAGCGTTCATCGGCATGCTGAACCAGGGTTCGGACATGCTCACCGTCGCCGACACCAATGAGGAAGGCGCCAATTTGCTGGCCCTCCAGACACGGCAACAGCTCTCGATCACCGCTTTGTCGCTGGCGACACAGGCGGACCAGAGCGTCCTGAGGCTGTTCCAGTAGCTGCACTTCCATCCCGATTTGCCAGAAGGCACGAGGAAGAAATGGCGCTGAAGGTCGAACTGAAACCCGGAGAAAAATTCATCATCGGCGAAAGCGTCGTCACCAACGACAACCAGCGCACACGCCTCTTCATCGAGGGCAACGCGCCGATCCTCCGCGAAAAGGACATTCTGACTCCCGCCACCGCCGACACGCCGGCGAAGCGCATCTATCTGAGCGTCCAGATGCTCTACCTCTCCGGCGACCTCGCCCGGATCCAGAAGCACTATTTCAGGCTGGTCAACGAAATCGTGCAGGCCGCGCCGAGCACGCTGCCATTCGTCACCCGGATCAGCAATCACATACTTGCCAATCGGCTTTATCAGGCGCTGAAAGAGGCGCGCCAGTTGATTGCGCACGAAAAACGGTTGATGGAACATGCAGCATCGCGCCGCTGAGGCATACGCTCGGACGCAACAGCAGACGAGTCACCCGCGCGAACTCGAGGCGAGCCTCCTGAGCCGCGCCGCCGTGCGCCTTCAGGCCGTGAAGGATGACTGGGAAGGAAAGAAGGGCGACCTCGACGCAGCGCTCACCTTCAACCGCCGCCTCTGGACCGTGTTCGTATCCTCCGTCACCCGCGCCGAAAACCCCCTTCCCCGCGACATCAAGCAGAACATCGCCAATCTTGGCCTGTTCGTGTTCAGCCACACAGTCCGCATCCAGGCCGATCCGCAGCCGGCCAAGCTCGCGACCCTGATCAACATCAACCGGCAGATCGCCGACGGCCTGCGCGCCCAGCCATAGGCACTTGACGCAAGCACCGCCCGGCGCAACAACGGCGCTCCTTTCTCGCGAGCCCCCGGAATGCGCGCGCCAGTACCCGCACTTTCGATCGTCGACCTGCGCAAGACCTATGCCAGCGGCACGGTCGCGCTCAAGGGCGTCACCCTCGACATCGCGGAGGGCGATTTTTTCGCGCTGCTCGGTCCGAACGGCGCCGGCAAGACGACCGTCATCGGCATCGTCACCGGCATTGTAACCAAGACCGGCGGGCGCGTGAGCATTTTCGGTATCGACGCCGACCGCGAACCGGGCCGCGCCAGAAGCTACATGGGCGTCGTCCCGCAGGAGCCGAACTTCAACATTTTCGACACGGTATTCGACGTCGTGGTCAATCAGGCCGGCTACTACGGACTGCCGCGGCGCATCGCCATCCCGCGCGCCGAGAGACTGCTGTCCGATCTCGGCCTGTTCGAGAAGCGCAACGACAAATCGATGAATCTTTCCGGTGGCATGAAACGCCGCCTCATGATCGCCCGTGCGCTGGTCAACCAGCCGCGCTTTCTGATTCTCGACGAGCCGACCGCCGACGTCGACGTCGAGCTGCGGCGCGGCATGTGGGATTTCCTCACCAGGCTCCAGGCTTCCGGCACGACGATCCTGCTCACCACGCACTATCTTGAGGAGGCTGAACGCCTCGCCCGCCACGTCGCGATCATCGACCGCGGCGCGATCGTCGCTTCCGGCACCGTGCGCGACATTCTTTCCGGGCTGAACACCGAGATCGTCGTGCTCGACCTCGCTGCCCCCGTTGCTTCCGATGCCGCCGCCGCGCTTGCCGCCTTCAATCCGCGCGCGGTGGAGGACAGCAGCGTGGAGATCGAGATTGGCAGGGAGCGCGGTCTTGGGGAGGCGGTGCTGGAGCTCGACCGCAAGGGCATCAGGGTGTTGACCGCCCGCAACAAATCGGGCCGCCTCGAGGAAGCCTTCCTCCGCCTCACGGCCAGGCAGCATTGACCATGAACCCGCAAGGCATGCTCGTCGCCTACTACACCATCGTGCGCAAGGACGCGAAACGCATCCTGCGCATCTGGCCGCAGACTTTCCTGCCGTCCGCGATCACCGCCGCCCTCTATTTCCTCATCTTCGGCGCGTTCCTTGGGCCGCGTATCGGCAACATCGAGACCGTTCCGTACAACAGCTTCGTCGTTCCCGGTCTTGTGATGCTCGGCGTGGTGACCAACTCGTTCTCCAACGTTGCCACCGTCATGTTCCAGGCGAAGTTCATGGTGCGCAACATAGATGAGATCCTGGTTTCGCCCACTCCGCCCTGGGTCGTCGTTGCAGGCTTCGTCACGTCAGGCATAGTGCGAGGCACGCTGGTCGGCATTCTGGTACTGATCGTCGCGGCCTTCTTCGCTCCGCTTGCGATCTACAGCGCTGCAATCGTCCTCGGGTTCCTCGTTTTGACAAGCCTCGCCTTCTCGCTCGGCGGGCTGGTCAATGGCGTCTTCGCCAAGACCTTCGACGGCATTACCATCATCCCGACCTTCGTGCTCGCACCGCTCGTCTACCTGGGCGGCGTCTTCTATTCCGTGGACATCCTTCCGGCTTTCTGGCGCACCGTCACGCACCTGAATCCGATCTTCTACGTGATCAATGGATTCCGGTACGGCTTCCTCGGCTTCGCCGACGTGCCGGTCGCCACCAGCCTCGCCGTGCTGGCGGCGCTCATCGCCGTGCTCGGCGGAATAAGCCTCTGGCAGCTCCGGACCGGCCTCGGCCTGAAGCTCTGAAATGAATTGCGGAATGCCGGCGCGGCCGCCTCACCCGAAGGCAAACCCGATCGCGAGAAGCATGACGAACGCCAGCAGGAACGTGGCGGACAGCGCCCGCGCCGCACCGGAGGCTGCGCCCGCAAGTCCGCTGAACCCCGGAATCGCGCAGGCGATTGAGGCGGCCAGAAAGCCGAGCGCCCAGCCGGTCATGCGCGCCCTCAGAGATAGTCGGCAAGATTGAGCTTGAAGAGAATCGCGGTCGCTTCGTACGAAGCCTGGATGCGGCTTTGCAGACTGAGCAGACTGACGGACGTCTCGTGGACGTCGACGCCTTCGACCTTCTCTGTCAGCTCCATCAGCATCGACCGTGTGGCAGTCAGCCGCTCGCGGGCCTGATTGAGCGCGATCTGCGCGCCCGCAATCTCCATCGAAGTGGCGTTCACGGATCGGGTGTTCGACTCGAGATTCACGCGCACCCGCCGGGTCAGTTCCGACGAACGCCCGGAATCCGCATCGGTCCCGCCGGAGAAGTCGTCCGCGATCAGCGCAGCGAGATTGGCTACGATGGCTGCGAATCCCGGCTCGTTGGCCCTGAGCCCATAGGCGATGGTGATCGTCTTGTCGACACGCGCGAGCGAATCCGCGCGCGGGTCGCCCGGCGAATTGTCGCCCTTGTACCAGGCGATCGTGTCGGTGTCGGTCGCCGTCCGCAACGCCGTGGCCGTTTCGAACGGCGGACCGTCGACGCGCAGCGCCGGATTGCCGCCCGATGCGAAGAATTCCGTCGAAGCCCGGAGCGCGGACGCCGCTGCGAGCGCCGTCTGCCCGGCCCTCTCCAGCGCACCAACGAGCGCTGCCCGCAAATTCTCCGCGGTTTCGGTGACCGTTGCGCCGAGCGCGAACTGGCCGGGACCGCCCTCCAGCGAAGCAGTGAGCGTGATCGTGTGGCTCGTCCCGTCGGGAAGGCCGAGCTCCACAGACACCGTCTGTCCCGACTGCGGCTGTGCCGTCAGCCCGATGGATATCGACGGCGGTGAGCCCGACGGCCCGCCGAGCGCCGCCCCGTTGAGATTCGAAGTGACCGACCGAAGCTCGAAGCCGAAGGGCAGCCCGTCCGCCTCTTGCGAGAGCGTCACGGTATCGCCGGCGACCGCCGGCACGATCAGCCGCCCGAGCCCGTCGGCGCCGAGATCGGCCGCGCGGCGCTCCGCCACCAGCTGCCGGAGACCCGCCTTGTTCCCCTCGCCGTCGAAGAGCACCGCAATCTTCTCGACCGGCGTGACATCGACCGCCTTGCCCGCAAAGATGCGCCGGTCGGCGACATCCGCGTTGAAAAGCGCGACCAGTTCCTGCAGGTAGTTTGTCGCCGCCTGCTGGCCGGTCGATTTTCCGTCCGTCTGGAGCAGGAAGATATTCGGGTCGAGTGCGCCCTTTGCCTCGGTGCCCACCCCGGTGATGCGCGTCAGCGTCGCAGCGATGACCTTGAGGCGCGTGTCCGCGAGGTCGATGGTCTGGAGATAGCTTGAAATTTCCGCCGTCTGCTGCCTGTAGACGAGCGACAGGTTCCGCTCCGCTCCGAGGGCCGCATTGGTCTCGGCCCGCTTGCCGGTCGCCAGTTGGCGCTGGAGCGCGTCGAGCTGGTCCCGCATGTCGCCGAGCTGCCGGATGACATAGGAGCGCGAGTAATAGCCGGTCGGGACGATCGCCATCGGCGCCTCACATCCGCATCAGCATGTCGAGCATCTCGCGGATCGCCGACATCACGCGCGCATTGGCCGCGTACGCATTCTGGATCTCGACAAGGTGCGCCATCTCGTCGTCTATATTGACGCCCGACGTTTGCGACATGCGCTCGTTGAGCGCGTTGATGGCGATTGCCTGCGTATCGCGCCGCGCCGCGGTGCTCTCCGCGGCCGCGCCGCGAAATGCCAGTACCTGTCGAATGAAGTCGCCCGCCCCCCCGCGATAGGGCGTCGTCACGGATCCAATTCCGGTATCGGCGCCGAAGTGCGCCGCCTCGCGGAGCCGCTGAAGAATCGCGATCGGCCGCGTCGCGTCGCCGATGGCGATGCCAGGCGCATATTTGATGAGCGTCGACGGATCGGCCGCGAGTCCCGCATTGACCGCGATCCGCCCCGCGAAACCGACATACTGCGAGCCGTTCTCGAAGCTTCCTGTGTACGGTGCACCCGCGGTATCGACGAAGAACGGCATCGCCACGGTGCCTTCGGCCAGTCCGGTGACCGTGCGCCGCGCCGAGAGGCTTGCGATGTCGATCGCGCCGGCCGCGCCATCGTCCAGTATCCGGAGCACATCGCCGCCGGTCGTGCTGACCGCGAACGAGCCGCCGAGCGCCGCCTGTATCTGCGCGACGACGCCCGCCATGCCGCCCGAAAAATCGATGCCGAAAACCGTGTCGGCCGGATCGGCCGTCGCCGTGTTCGGAAGCGGCAGGACCGACCCGTCGTCCACGCGCACAAACGAAACGCGCCGCGCGGTGCCCGCCGGCATTTCGCGATAATCGAGCGTGATCGTGTTTCCGGAAAGAAGCCCGGCAATGTCGAGGTCGAACCCGTCGGCGCCGCCGCTCGAAGCTGCCGCGCCGTCGACCTTCTCCGAGGACAAGGCAAGCGCGAGCTGAGCCGCGATGGCGTCTAGCTGCGCCTGCGCCTGTGGCAGCACCTTGTCGCGAAGATCGCGGTAGGCCGCGATCGCCCCGGAGCGGATCGCGCCGTTTGCGAACAGGTCTATCGGCTGCCCGTCAGCGTAGACGGTCAGGGTGCCGACATTGCGGGACGAATCGGCGGTCCACTCCGATTGCGGCGACAGGACGCCGTGTGCATCGAAGAAGAGGCGCGACGCGACACCGTCGAACAGCATTTGCCCGCTCGCGGTCATGATCGCGATCCCGCTGCGGTCGGTGTTGAGCACCCTGACGTCCATGAGCTGCGCGATCTGTGCGATGTACTGGTCGCGCTCGTCGAGCAACGCTGCCGGCGGTACGCCGTTGACCGACTGCGCCAGAATCCGGTCGTTCACGTCCTTGACGTTGGCGAGCGCCGCGTTCACCGCCTCGACAGCCTGCGCAATGCCCTCCTCCGCCTCGCTCCGCATCGCCTGAACCTCGGCGGTGAGCGCGTTGAGCTGCTGCGCCAGGGCCTGACCCGCGCCGACAACGCCCATCTGCGCCGGAACCGATTCCGGCGTGGCCGAAAGCCCCTCGAGCGCCGTCGTCAGGTTCGCGAAGAGCGTGTCGAGCGAGGTTGCGCCGCCGGGCGTGCCAAAAAGCGTGTCGAGACGTGCCGCATAGGTCGCGGCAAGGTCGGCATAGGTCGCGGTCGCGGCCATGCTGCGGAACTGCGCCTGCAGCGTGAGGTCGAGCGCCCGCTGCACCTGCGCGGCACGCACGCCAACCGTGTTGCCGCCCGCGACGATCGCTGTGAGTGCAACGACCTTGCGCGTGTAGCCGTCGGTGCCCGCATTCGCGATGTTGCCGGCCGTGACCGCGAGACTCGTTTGCGTCGCGCGGAGCCCGGTGAGCGCGGCCGAAAGTGCGGTCGATATGCCCATGCTCTCACCGGCTCATCTGTCTGGCCGTCTGCGCTTCACGCCGGCCCGTCCGCCTACCGGATGATGTTCAGGATCTCTTTCAGCATGTCGTCCGCGGTCGAAATGATCCGCGTGTTGGCGCTGTAGGCCTGCTGCGTGACGATCAGCTTCGAGAATTCGTCCGCGATGTCGGTGTTCGACGCCTCCAGCGCCTGACCGATGATGCCGGCGCCGGACGCGAGAATCGCCACGCCCGATTCCTCTGTCGCCGCATACGCGCCCCCGTCGACCCGTTGCAGCCCGGAGTCGGCGTTGAACGTCGCCAGCGGAATGAGCGCGAGCGTCACCGTCTTGCCGTTGGAGTAATTGGCCACGACCTTGCCGCCGTCGTTGATCTGCACGCCGACGAGCTGCCCTGACGGGCTGCCGTTCTGCGAGAGCGTCGTCAGGCTCGCCGCGCCATTGGCGTCCTGGTACTGCGTGATGCCGCCCGTCCCGTGCTCGATCGTGACGTCGCCCACCGTGATTCCGTTCGACGTCAGGCCGGCGATGGTCAGCGAGGTGATCGGGGGATTGAGCTGGCCGGCCGCATCGAACACATAGTCCGTGCCGACATTCTGCCATGCCACCTCGGCCGGGCCCGCCGTCGAGCTTACCTGGTAGAACAGGTTCCAGGTGTCGACGCCGCCATTGGCGACGCTGTCGATCTTCGCCCAGCGGAATTGCACGCTCACCGGCGCGCCGTTGGCGTTGTACATGGTCGCGGCGTAGCCCGAGATCGAGCTGTCGAGGAATGCGGCGGCGTCGCTGCCGAGCACTGTCCCGGCGCCGCTCGCCGTCGGGTCGGTGGCCCATCCGGTTGCATCCAGCAATTCGCTGTTCGGTATCGTCGGATCGTAGTTCGACGTGAACGGGACCGTTGGCAGGTTGGCACGATAGCGGACTTCGGTCGTCGGCTCCGCCCTGAGGAAGTCGGACGACAATTGGATCACCTGCGGAACGCTGCCGGCCGCGTTGCCGGTCGTCGGATCCACGGGCAGGCCCTTCAGATAGTAGCCCGAGCCGTTGACCAGATACCCGTTCTTGTCTGTCTCGAAATCGCCGCGCCGCGTGTAGAGGTCGAAGCCCGAGAACACCGGATTGCCGTCGACCTCCGAGACCTTCTTCGAAACGACGAAATAGCCGTCGCCGTTGATCGCCATGTAGGTCGCATTGTCGGAGGCCTGGATATCGCCCTGCACGGTGTTGGTGGCACGCGACGTGGCAAGCACCATGCCGCTCGTCTGGTTCTTCGCTGAGGAGCCTGCACCGGTCACGAGATCGGCGAAGGTCGTGTCGATGCGCTTGAAACCGATTGTCTGCGAATTGGCGATATTGCCCGCGATGTTCTCCATCGCGAACGCCTGTGCCCGCAATCCGCTTACCGCGCTGTTCAATGCGCCGAACATGCCCATCGGACGGTCTCCTCTCGTGACGTACCCGCTCGTCCGGACCGGGCCGGACGATGCGGCAGCGTTCGCTTCGCAACCGCCATGCCACACCGCCGTCCTCACGATTTATTGAGGAAATACCTAGACTTGCGCCGCCCGATGCAACGCCCCATAAGCCCTGGGGCAGGGAAGGAAGCGCCCGTACCGGGACTTTTTTGCCGGGCTGCGGCGGCACGCCGCCGCCATTCAGTTGCCGTTCAGCTATGATGTGAATCCTTGCCGACGGTCTTTTCAGGCCGGACATGGCCACTTCCCGGACGACAATCGGGTCATAAGGAGTGAAAGATGAGGAAGATTCTCGCGATTTTGGCTTGCGCCGGCGCGCTGGCGATCTCGGCGCAGGCCGCAAGCGCGGCGACCGTTGCGCAGTGCGACGCTTACGCACGCCAGATGGCGAACGACAACGTGGCCCGGAGAACCGCCGGTACCGCGGTGGTCGGCGCTCTCCTGGGTCTCGGCATCGGCGCGGCGCAGGGCAACAATCTTGGCAGCTCGGCCGCGATCGGTGCAGGCGCTGGCGGCGTCACCGGCCTCGCCGTCGGCTCCGTCGAATGGCAGAAGATCTACGACGAGGCCTTTGCGGATTGCATGGGTTCGAGCCATGCGAGCTTCAGCGGTCAGACCGGCCTCTATGAGCCGTGGACCCCGGAGTGGTTCGCCTACTGCAAGCAGAAATACCGGTCGTTCGACGAGGTCGACGGCACCTTCCAGCCCAAGGGCGGTGGACCGAGGAAACTCTGCCGCTAGCGCTGTTGCTTCGGGGCCGTCGCGGCTAGACTTCGCGGCGGCCCCGTCGATTCACGCAGGTCGCAGGGGCTGAGGCCCAACTCATGCTCCGCCTGCTCCTGCTTCGCCATGCCAAGGCTTCGCCCGGCGAGTCGGGCCGCGCCGATTTTGATCGCCATCTGATCCCGCGCGGCCGCCGCGCCGCCACCGCCATCGGCGAATACATGGCGGAGGAAAGGCTGATGCCCGAGGCAATCCTGTGCTCGTCCTCGCGGCGCACGCGCGACACGCTCGCCGCGCTCCTTCCTTTCATCCGCGGCGACGCCGACATTCGTCTTACCGACCGGCTCTACGAAAGCACGTCGGACGACTACCTGACCGAGATCCGGAAACGTGGCGGCACGGCCGCGGTGTTGCTCGTCATCGGCCACAACCCCGCCATTGAGGAGACCGCCGCGGAGTTGCTTGCCCGGACGGGTTCCGGCGGTGCGCCTGCCGTCCGCTTCCCGACTGCGGGGCTGGGCGTAATCGATTTCGATATCGCCCGCTGGGGCGATATCAGGCCGGCAACCGGCCGCCTGGTGCGCTTCGTCGAACCAAAGGCGCTGGCGCTTGGCGTGAAGGACTCCGAATCCCCGCCCGGCTGATCTACCAATCCCGCCGCGCGCCCCCCAAATGAGGCGCGCACCGTTGCCCGCCCGGAGGGCCGCTTGAAGCTTCTCGACATTGCCGACGAGGCCAGGCTGGCGCTCGCAAACATCGCCGACCGCGCCGCCGGGCTCGTGGCGCCGGGCGTGCGGCTGGGCGTGACCGGGCTCTCGCGGGCCGGAAAGACGGTTTTCATCGCCGCCCTCGTTCACAATCTCGTCCACGGCGGCCGTCTGCCCCTGTTCCGGGCCTTCTCCGGCGGTCGCGTGAAAGGCGTCGGTCTTCAGCCGCAGCCCGACGATGCCGTGCCCCGCTTCGACTACGAGAACCACGTTCGTGCGTTGGTGGACGAGCGCATCTGGCCGCAATCCACGCGCCGCATCAGCGAGCTTCGTCTGACGATCGAGTTCGAATCCGCCTCCTGGCTCGCCCGCCGGCTCGGACGCGGCACGCTCAACCTCGACCTGATCGACTACCCGGGCGAATGGCTGCTCGATCTCCCTCTGCTCGGCAAGGATTATGCGACCTGGTCGGCGGAAGCGATCGCCGAGGCCCGTGCGCCGGGCCGCGCCGAAGCGGCTGCCGCATGGATCGACCGGGTCGGCGAAGTCGACCCCACTGCGCCCGAAAACGAAACGACGGCGCGCGAGCTTGCCGCGCTTTTCACCGACTACCTGCGCCGCGCGCGCGACCTGCCGACCGCGCTCTCGACACTGCCGCCAGGACGATTTCTGATGCCCGGCGATCTCGAAGGTTCGCCCGCGCTCACCTTCGCGCCCCTCGTCGGTGCGGAAGGGGCTCCCTCCGGCTCGCTCGCCCGCATGATGGTCCGCCGCTACGAATCCTACAAGGCGGCCGTCGTGAAGCCGTTCTTCCGCGATCACTTCGCGCGCCTCGACCGGCAGATCGTGCTTGTCGACGCGCTTCAGGCGTTGAACGGCGGACCGGGCGCGATACGCGACCTTCAAACGGCGATGGAGGCGATCCTCCATTGTTTCCGGCCCGGGCGTTCGAGCTGGCTTGCGTCGATCGTGACGCGCCGTATCGACCGCATCCTCGTCGCCGCCACGAAAGCGGACCACCTCCACCACACCGACCACGACCGGCTCGAAGCCATTCTCCGCTTTCTTCTCTCCGGTGCGATTGCACGCGCGGAGGAGGCCGGCGCCCGCGTCGAGGTCCTGGCGATGGCGGCCATCCGGGCCACGCGCGAGGCAACTGTCGTTCACAACGGTCAGACCCTTACGGCCATCGTGGGAACGCCGCTGCCGGGAGAGTCGATGGGGAACAAGACCTTCGACGGCCGTGGCGAGATCGCGGTCTTCCCCGGCGACCTGCCTGACAATCCGGCCCTCGTTCTCGACCCGGCGCATTTTTCGATGACAGAGGCGCGTGCCCCGGCGCTACAGTTCGTGCGATTCCGCCCGCCGCCGCTGGAACGCACGGCGGAAGGACTTCGCCTTTCATTGCCCCACATCAGGCTGGACCGCGCGCTGGATTTTCTGATTGGAGACCACCTCGCATGAGCGACACGACCAAGCGCCGCCGGCCGGCAGCGTTCCGCGTCGACGAGGTCGACATTGCGGAAACAGCGACAGGCGATCGGCCGAAGGTAATCCCCGCGACCGACCCCTTCGTTCCGTCTCCCCCGACGGACGAGCGCGCTGTCGTGTCCCGACGCGGCGCGCGCTGGCTGCGACTGTTCGGGGCAGCCGCCGGCGGCCTCGTCTTGCTCGCGCTTGGCCTCGCCATCGACAGCCTGATCCGCGCGCTCTTCGCCCGCACGGACTGGCTCGGCTGGTTCGGGCTCGCCCTCGCCGCGCTCGCCGTCCTGACGGCGGTCGCGCTTGCCGTCCGCGAGATCCTGGCGTTGATGAGGCTCCGGCGGATCGAGCACATCCATGCCGCAGCCTCGGCTGCCGCCGAAGCCGACGACCGCCAGGGCGCCCGCGCCGCGGCCCGCGACCTGATCTCCCTCTATTGCGACCGGCCCGACACGGCGCGCGGCCGCGCCGCGCTCGTCGCGCACATGGAAGACATCGTCGACGGGCGCGACCTCATCACCCTCGCCGAGACGGAATTGCTGGCCCCTATGGACGAAGCGGCCCGCCGCATGGTGCTCGCATCCGCCAAACGTGTGTCGGTCGTCACCGCCGTCTCGCCGCGCGCGCTGATCGATATGGCGTTCGTCGTCGCGGAGATCTTTCGCCTGATCCGGCGTCTTGCTTTGCTCTACGGCGGGAGACCCGGCACGCTCGGCTTCATGCGCCTCGCGCGCACCGTGCTCGGCCACCTTGCCGTCACCGGCGGGATGGCGGCGGGCGACTCGCTTGTGCAGCAGCTTGTCGGCCACGGCATCGCCGCACGCCTCTCCGCACGTCTCGGTGAGGGCGTGGTCAACGGGCTGATGACTGCGCGTGTCGGCATTGCCGCGATCGAGGTCTGCCGCCCCTTTCCCTTCGTCGCCGGCCGGCCGCCCCGCATCGGCGACGTGATGGCCGAGCTCACGCGCGCCTCGCGCAAAACCGGAAGCAAGCCCGCCACGCCCTCTTCCAATTGACGCCGTGCCCGCCAATGCCGTTCTATTCGTGAAATCGCGGCGCCGTCCGGCGTGCGATCCGTCCCGCGCGAGTCCCAGAAAAAATGCCTTCCGCCAGACTGCAGGAATTCGCCGGCGGCATGCGCGACACCGTGCCGATGCTTGTCGGCTCCGCCCCGTTCGGCGTGATCTTCGGCACTCTCGCCGCTGCCGGAGACCTTGCTTTGTGGCAGGGACAGTTGCTGTCGCTCTCCGTCTATGCCGGGGCGAGCCAGTTCGTGGCGCTCGGCCTGTTTGCCGGCGGCGCGGGCTTCGCCGTGATCTGGGCGACGACGCTCATCGTCAACCTCCGCCACGTCTTCTATGCCGCGAATCTGTTGCCACGCATCGCGCCGCTCCCGGCGCCGTGGCGCTGGCTGCTCGGCTTCCTGCTGACGGACGAAACCTTCGCCGTGATGGCGGCCTATTACGCCCGCCACCCCGTCGCCCCGCTCGGTCACTGGTATTATCTCGGCTCGGGCGTTGCGATGTACCTCAACTGGCAGGCCTGGACCTTCCTCGGCCTCGCCTTTGGCGCGAGCTTCCCGGCGCTTCAATCCTACGGCCTCGACTTCGCGATGGTCGCGACGTTCATCGCAATCGTCGTGCCGCAGCTCACCGCACGGCCGCGCATCGTCGCCGCGGTTGTCGCGGCGGGCGCCGCGTTCCTGCTCCGTGGCCTTCCGTACCAGCTCGGCCTCCTGTTGGCCGTCGCTTGCGGAGTGCTCGCCGGGCTGATGCTGCTGCGCTGGAACCCGGTGGCGGAGCCTGGACGATGAACTACACCGTCGCGATTCTCGGCATGGCGGCGGTGACATTCCTCGCCAAGGCGGGCGTCTTCGTGCTCGGCGACCGCATCCGTTTCTCACCGCTCGTGCGTGACGCACTCGACTTCGTGCCGGTGACGGCGTTGGCCGCGATCGCCGTTCCGCTGATGCTGGCGCCCGATGGCGGCGACCTCCGGTTGACCTGGAGGAACCCGCATCTCGTCGCCGGAATCGCCGCGATCGCGATCGCGGCCCTGACCCGGCGGCAATTGCTGACCGTCGTGCTCGGTCTGGCGGTGTTCGTCGCCTGGCGCCTCGGCGTGGCGGGCTGAGCCGCCTCAGACAACCCCGAGCTTCTTCTGGAGGCTGGTGGACGATGTGGTGTACTGGAACACGACCTTCCGCTCCGGATAGGCAATGTGCACCGCCGCCTGCGCCATGAGCGCCGCCTCGTGAAAACCGGACAGGATCAGCTTCAGTTTGCCGGGGTAATGGTTGATGTCGCCTATGGCGAATATCCCGCGATGCGACGTCTCGAACTTCTCGGTATCCACGGGAATGAGGTTCTCGTGAAGGTTAAGCCCCCAGTTGGCGACCGGGCCGAGCTTCATCGTCAGCCCGAAGAAGGGCAGCATGCGCGTGCAGGCGACCTCCGCCTCATTGCCCTTGTCGTCCCGCACCACCGCAGCGGACAGCATCCCGCCCGAGCCCTTCAGCGCAACCACCTGCCCGAAGCGAAGCTCCATGTTCCCCGCTTCGACCAGCGCGCGCATCTTGTTGACGCTGTCCGGCGCCGCGCGGAATGCGTCCCGCCGGTGAAGCAGCGTCAGGTGCTTCGCCAGTGGCTGAAGATTGAGCGTCCAGTCGAGTGCCGAGTCGCCGCCGCCGACGATCAGGAGGTCGTGGCCGCGGAAATCCTCCATGCGCCGCACCGAGTAGAAGACCGATTTGCCCTCATACGCCTCGATGCCCGGCACCGGCGGCCGCTTCGGCTGGAACGATCCGCCGCCGGCCGCGATCACCACGACCTTGGCGTGGATTGCGGTTCCCGCATCGGTGCCGACGACAAAGCCGCCGTCGGCGCGATGCTCCAGCGTCTCGACCATCTGCCCGAGATGGAACGTCGGATTGAACGGTCTGATCTGCTCCATGAGCTTGTCCACCAGCTCCTGTCCGCTGATGACGGGGTAACCGGGAATGTCGTAGATCGGCTTTTCCGGATAGAGCTCGGTGCACTGCCCGCCCGGCCGGTCGAGTATATCGACCAGGTGGCAGGACAGGTCGAGCAACCCCAGCTCGAACACCGCAAACAGCCCAACCGGCCCGGCGCCGATTATGACGGCGTCCGTCTCGATCCTTTCGCTCATGGAAACTCCCGCGCGTCTGCGGCGCGACCATTATCCGTCGGAACGCGGCATGCAAAGGAAACTTGTTCCGCCCCGCTCTCCGGCAATAGCAAAATTGAACCTGCCCGCAGGCTCACACCTACCCCTGCCGCTCGGGCACCCGCACGACCAGCCCGTCCAGCTCGTCCCGCACCCGGATCTGGCAGGAGAGCCGCGAATTGGGCCGCACATCGGCCGCGAAATCGAGCATATCCTCCTCCATCGGCTCCGGATGGCCGACGATCTCCGTCCACGCCTCGTCCACATAGACATGACAGGTGGCGCAGGCGCACGCCCCGCCGCATTCCGCGACGATGCCGGGCACGTCGTTGCGGATGGCATTTTCCATCACTGTCGAGCCGTTTGCAGCCTCGACCTCGTAGGTCGTCCCGTCGTTGCCGATATAGGTGATGCGCGCCATGCCGGTGCGGAGGAAGGAGAGGCGCGGGCCGCCAGACCCGCTGTTCGGTCCGGAACCCGGACGCGCCTAGATAGGGGATTCCGGAAGCGCCTTCCAGTCCGCTGTGGAAGGGCCGTTACTCGTCGAGCAGCGTCGAAATGAACGCGTTCGCCTCTGCGATGGCCGCCGAAAGCGTTTCGATTGCCTCCCCTTCGCGGTCCGGCGCCCGTTCCACGATGTCGGCGGCGGTCGCCACCTGCCACGCCCCGATCCCCCGGGCGGAGCCCTTGATGAAGTGCGCCGCCGCCCGCCGGCCGGCCGGATCGGCGCTCGCCTTGAGCCGGGCAAGGTGAATGGAGGTGTGACGGAGGAACAGGCGCAGCACCTCCTGCTCCAGCTCCCGCTGGCCGAAGGTCTGACGTGCCAGATGGGTCAGGTCGACCGGACGCGAGATTTCCGTCGCCGGTGCGGCGTCCACCTCGGTGAGGACTTTCTCGGCCGGAATACCCACCGGATACCGTTCCTGGTTTTCGAGGTGCATCCGGCGCGCCGAATCGGTTGCGAACGGCGCGCGGCGATGCCTTTCCTCCCGCACGGAGCCTCGCCCCCATATTGTTAAAATAGCGTTAACAACTGAAACACGCGTTGCGAACCCACCCGAACCCCTGTCAAATGCTTGGAAATTCGCCATAGAATCGGCGTGTTCGACGGTGATGAGAAGCTTTTTCCCACCCCGATTCGTTTTGGCGGGGGCACGGGAGCATGTGATGACCGTATTGCGGCACAGGCAGGTGACGTTTGGACGCCGGTGACGAGCTGTCCCATGTCGGTTGCGGCGGTGCGTTGACGCGGTTCGGGAACGCTTCCGGACCGTGCCGGCGTCGCAGCTTTCTCCCGGTTGTCCGGAAGGCGATGCCTGCGCCCACTGGGCCGGGGCAGCCGGCTGCGTACTGAGTTCGGACGCGAGGCGACGAAATGGCGACGACCCCGAAACCCAAGAACCCGACCGATGCGGCGCTTTCCGCAGTGGAGGAGGCCCTGAGGCTGGATTTCTCCGGTGCCGGTGCCGAACCGCAGGAGCCGGCTCGCGGATCCCGTCCGATCGTTCGCCCCGAACGGCGGGAGCCTGTCCCGCCCGAGGCCCCGCGGGCCGATCGCGCCGCCGAATCCCGCCGGAATATCGAACCTCCGCGCCGCGGTGACGGACCCCGCCGCAACGAGCGGCGTGGCGATTCCCGGCGCGTGGACCCGGATGCCGACATCGTTGGGCCGCCGCCCGCGCCCCGGTCGCGCGCGGCGGAAATCCGCGCCCGGCGCGCCGCCAATGACGACCGGCGGATGTACGGTTACATGCCGCGCAACACGCCCGGCCGCTTCGTATATCCCGTCGCGCTCTTCCTTTCGGTCGTCTGGGCCGGCGCCGCCATCGCCTACACCAGTTCCACCGTGGGGCTGGAGCGGCTTGCATCGGGCGCCGAGGGTTTGTTCGGCGGGCCGTTCGTCAACATGGTCCTCCTTGTCCTGCTGCCGATCGGTTTCATCTGGTCTTTCGCCGTGCTCGCCCAGCGCGGTCAGGAAATGAAGATGATCGCCCGCTCGGTCGCCGACATGGCGAACAAACTGAGCGAGCCGGAGAATCTTTCGGCCGATTCCATCTTCACCGTCGGCCAGGCGATCCGCCGCGAGGTTGCCGCCGTCGGCGACGGCATCGAGCGCGCGCTTGCCCGCGCCAGCGAACTCGAACTGCTCGTGCAGAGCGAGGTATCGGCGATCGAGCGGTCTTACACCGACAACGAACTGCGCATGCGGAGCCTGATCGACGACCTTGCCGGCCAGCGCGAGGCCATTGTCATCAACTCCGAGCGCGTACGCTCCGCAATCGTGAGCGCCCAGGAATCCCTGTCCAAGGATCTGCGGATCGCTTCCGAGTCCATTGCCGAGAACGTCACCCAGGCCGGGAACCGCATCACCGTCGCCCTCGCCGACCGCGGCGAGCAGATCACGATGGCGCTCGGCACCGCCGGGGAGGCAATCGTCGGCAAGCTTGCCTCGCGCGGCGAGGATCTCGTTCAGCGCCTCTCGACGACCGTGGCCGACGTCACGGCCTCTCTCGCCCACACCGGCACCGAGGTGACCGACGCGCTCCTGCAACGCAGCGCCGAGATCAACGACACGCTTGAAACCACTGGCCGGGCGATGAGCGAGACCATCACATCGCGCGGCCGGGAGGTCAACGATACGCTGGCCCGGGTCGGCGCGGACCTGACCGAGGGACTCGAGCAGCGCACGAGCGAGATCGTGCGTTCCATCTCCGAGACGGGCACGCAGGTGGCCGAAACCATCTCGCACCATGCCCGCGAGGTGAATGCCGCTCTCAAGAGCAACGCCGACACGCTCCTCGTCGACCTTTCGCTCCGCGGCCAGGAGATCAGCGACAAGCTGGACGAGACCGGCAACCGCATCGCCGAGACCATCGAGTCCGGCGGCGGGGCGCTGGCCGACCGCCTGTCGGAAACCGGCGACCGCATTTTCGAGGCGATTTCCGTCAACGGGACCGAGCTCACCGAACGTCTGGCGACCACGGGCGCCACCATGGGCGCGCTGATCGAGTCGCGCACGCAGGCCCTGCGCGAAACGATCGACAACGCCGCCGAGACGGTGAACAGCACCTTCGACAATCGTGCCGCCGAGCTGACGGCGCGCCTCGCCACTGTCGGCGGCGAGGTGGCCAAGGCGATCGCCGTGCGCGGCCTGAAAATCAATGAAACAATTATCGCCTCCGGCAACGAGGTCGCCGAGACCATCGCCGGGCGCGCCGAGGAGGTCCACACCCGCATCGTCGAGTCCGGCAACCGGATGGCCGAGCGCATCCTCGCCCAGGGCACCGAGTTGCACGACCGGCTGGTCACCTCCACCGATCGGGCCGCCGAGCTTCTGGAGACACGCAGCAACGCCCTTTACGAGATGATCAATCAGTCGAGCGATCAGCTCGCCGAGGCCATCGAGTCGCGCGGCTCGTCGATCCACCAGAAGATCGTTGCCACCGGCCGCGAGGTGGCGACCGCCATCGAGACGAGCGGCGTTTCCATCCACGAGCGCATCGTCGAATCCGGCAACCGGTTCACCGAGGCGATTGCGACGCGCGCCGAGGCGCTCCGCAACGCTCTCGACGAGCGCCTCAATTCCATCGAGTCCGCCGTGAACGTTCGTGGGCCAGAGCTCGTCTCCGAGCTCGACTCCCGCGCCTCCCAGATGGAGCGCATTTTCGACGAGCGGCTGTCCCAGTTTGCCGGCACCGTCAGCTCGAACGTCGAAGCGATCAGGGAGACGCTGGAGGGCAACGCCGAGCGCATCGATCGGGCTCTCGACACCCGCGGCAAGCAGATCAACCAGACGCTCATCGACCGCACCCGCGAGATCGCCGAGACCTTCACCGGCGGGCAGCGAGACATCGGCATCCTCGTCGAGGGCCAGCTTGGCGAGGTCACCGCCCGCCTTGCCGAGCGTACGCAGGAGCTGTCGCTTCTCCTCAACGAGCGCATGTCGAGCCTCAACGAGAGTCTCGGCAACCGCGCCTTCGAGATCGCTGACACGCTGGACAACCGCGCCCAGAAGATCGAGGCGATTCTCGACCAGCGCCTGTCCGCGATCGCGGAAACGCTTCAGAACCGCACCGACGGCGTGGCCGACGTCGTCCGCAACACGATCGGCGACGTGCTCGACCGGCTGGTGTCGGATTCCACCGCTGCCGCCGACCTGATACGGCAAACCGCCGGCGAGCTCGATCAGGTCATAAGCAGCAAGTCCGTGGCGGCGGCCGACGCCATCGACAAGCGCATTCGCGAATTCAACGAGACGATGGGTGCGATGCTCAGCCGCACCGACGGCGCCGCCCGTTCCCTGATCGAGAGCGGCGACTCGGTGGCGCAGTCCTTCGCCGGCATCAGCGAGAAGATCCGCGCCAACGTTACCCAGATCGTCGACCGGCTCGGCCAGTCGAACGAAAGCCTCGAGCAACTTCTCGCCGCCACCTCGGGGAACCTCAACAAGATCGAGAGCAATCTCGCCGCCCGCTCGGCGGAGTTCCGCGATACGATCGATCGGGCTGTCACCACGACGCAGGCCTCCTCGCATGCGCTCGCCGATCAGGTGTCCGCGCTGCGGGACGTCGCCGACGATGTTCTCGGCAATGTGAGCGATATCGCCGAGCGCTTCGACGCCCAGGGCCGCACGCTGACCGAAGCCGCCCGTCAGGTAACGGAGGCAAACCGCCAGGCGGAGGCCGCGTTCGACGAGCGGCGCCGCGCGCTCGACGACCTTACGAATGCGCTGAACCGCCGCAGCGAGGCGCTGGACGTCGCGATGCGCAACTTCACTCAGCTCGTTGGTGAGGCGCTGAAGAGCGCAGAAGAGCGCGCTATCCAGGTCGGCCGGACATTGGCGGAGAATGCAGCCATGTCCGTCAAGCAGGTCGTCAGCGAGTACGAGGGCCTGAACGCGAACGCCAATCGCGAGGCCGAACGTGCGGCCACGGCCATTCGCACCGCGAACCGTGCGGTTATCGACGAGCTGACGAGCGCCATGCGGCAGGCGGCCAAACAGTTCGAGGAAGCGACCGCCGCCATGCGGCGCGCCGCCCAGGACATGCAGGACGACCTCGAAAAGACCCGCGAAGCGATTCAACGCGGCATGGTCGAGCTGCCCGCCGAGACGCGGGATACCGCCAACGAGATGCGCCGGGTGGTGGGCGACCAGATCAAGGCGCTTGCCGAGCTGTCCGCGATCGTTGGCCGGAATGCGCAGTCCTACGACATCGTCGTCCCCAACGGCGCCGCCGCCCCGGTGCGCAATGGCAGCGCGAACGGGGGTGTGGCCGTCGAGGCGGCGAGTTCCCCGCGAGAGGCCCGCCCGCCTGAGACCCGGCCCGCGGTCGAAATCGCACCCCGTTCGCCGGCACCGCCAGCACCGCCGGCAGCACGCTCCCCGGCGAGCAGAACGGCCGGCCCGGCCGTCGATCGGCCGCCGCTCCGGCCCCCGGCTCCAGCCCCGCGGAGAGGACCGCAGCCGCCGGTGCGCGAACCGGCCAGGCCGGTCGCGCCCGTCCAGCCGCAGCCTCAGCGGCAGGCCAGCCCGATCCCGGAGCAGGTCGGCCATGGCGAGGAGAATGGCGCCAACGGAGGCTGGATGAGCAACCTGCTCCGGCGCGCCTCGCAGGAGGAAGAGGCTGCGGCGAACGGCGCCGCGAAGCCCGCGCCGAACGGCCGCCCGGCCCCGAAGAGGCAAGAGACCCTGTCGTCCCTGTCGCGCGACATCGCGCGGGCCATCGACCACCAGGCCGCAATCGACCTTTGGGAGCGGCACCGCCGTGGCGAGAAGAACCTCTTCAGCCGCCGCCTGTACACGCTTCAGGGCCAGCAGACTTTCGACGAGGTGCGCCGGCGCTACCAGCGCGACCGCGAGTTCAAGGCCGCTGTCGACCGATACATCGCGGACTTCGAAAAACTTCTGGCCGAGGCCAGCCGCAATGGCGACGACGGCGCCGCCGCCAATGCCTTCCTGATCTCCGATACCGGCAAGGTTTACACCTTGCTGGCGCATGCCGGCGGCCATTTCGACTGACCGACCTGCATCGGATCGGACAAACAAAGGCGCGGGGCGATATACCCGCGCTTTTTCTTCGCTGCCCGATTGAGCCCTACACCTTGGAGAGCGTCCAGCCCACGAGGTCCAGGAGTACCTGGTTCAGCGCGGCATCGAGCGCGGCCACGACCGCCGGCGCCGAATCGACCTGCACCGGCACGTTTGCGGAGAACAGCCTTGCCGCAACCACGCGCCCGTTCCGGTCGTTCAGTATCTTGGCGTAGAGCTCGACCGTTGCCATGCGCGCGCTGCCGTCGAACTGGAAGGCACGCACTTCGGTCAGAAGCTGGTAGTCGATGCTGAGCCCCTCGCCCGGCCGCCCCGCCGCACGCGCCCGCTTCGACGCATCGAAGGTCTGGATGATCTTGGTCTGGAGAACCTTGGGCAGCCGGTCCGTCCATTTCGCGTCGGGATAGTAGCTGACGCGCGACCCGGTCATCACCACGATGCGCTCGCTGTTCAGCGCCGCGAGCGCCGTCGTTTCCGGCACGAGAATCTGTGCGTGCGTGCTCGATGCGATCCCGGCCGCCGCCTCGCGCGGCACCGAGAGATCGTATGTCTCCGGCGGCGTCCCTTGCAGCGCGGTGCAACCCGCCAGCACCGTCAGAAGCGCGGCCGGCACCGCCTGCCGCAGGCGCCACCGGCCGGATGGAGAGTGTTTCAAGGGAACCCCTCGCCCGAATCTATTTGCGATTGTAATCGCGAACGCCCGAATTGCCACCGAAGATGAGTTGCTGCGGATTCTGCTCGAACCGCGCGACAATGCGGTCGAACCGCGCCAGTGTCTGGCGCGCGTCGGCGATCAGCGCAGTAAGGTCTCCAAGTCCGCGATTGGAGAACTTGTCGAGTCCGGTGGCAATCCGCGGCGCGCTTGCCTCGAATGCCTCGGCAACCCGCTTGATCGACGCCGCCGCCTCGCTCGCCTCCTGGAAGAAATTCTTGCCGCCCTCGGTCGTCATCATGTCTTCGGCCTTTCCGAGAAGCGAATCGATTCGCGTCGAGGCGGCGTTGAGCCGCTGTGCCAACTGCTGCACGTCGTCGATCGTCGCCGACACCTTCTGCGGGTCGATGGCCGTCACGACCGAATCGGCGCGATCGATCAACCCTTCGAGCTTGCCGGAGAGGCCGTCAACCGTTTCCGACAGCTTCGCGATATTCGCGAGAAGATCGCCTATCCCGTCCGAGTTCTTCGCCAGCGCTCCGGTGAAATTCTCGACATTGGCCAGCGATGTGCTGAGGCTCGGTTCCGCCTTGTCGACGAAATCGTTGATGCGGTCCATGGCCCGGTCGATCTTGGAAATGGCCGATTGCGCGCCAGAAAGAAGATCGGCGAAGGATTCGCGATCGCCGACAAGCGTCGGCATGCCCGGCCCGTCGAGAATGTTCGGTGCGTTCGCGGTGCCTCCGGCAAGCTGGATATAGGCCACGCCCGTCAGCGGGTTGACTCCGAGCGACGCCTTCGTGTCGGCCTTGATCGGGGCCTTGGCGTCCACCGACGCCTCGACAACGACCTTGTTGGGGTCGTCGGGCGCGATCGAAAGCGCCGTCACCTCGCCCACCTTGATGCCGTTGAAGAGCACGAGTCCACCCTTCGCAAGGCCCGTAACCGCGCCGGGCACCACGACCTGCATCGCCTGTCGCTGGCCGATGTCGTCGTAGCGTGCCAGCCAGTAGACGAAGACGAACGCGGCCGCGATCACGACGACCGTGAAGAGCCCGATAATGGCGTAGTTCGCCCGCGTTTCCATGTCGTGTCCTCAAGCCATGACGTGCCGGGCGCGTGGCCCGCGGAAGTAGTTCTTCACCCACGGATGATCGTAGGCGACCATATCCGCCAGCGATCCCTCGACCAGGACCCGCTTGTCGCCCAGCACGGCTATCCGGTCGCATATTGTGCTCAGGCTGTCGAGGTCGTGGGTTACCATGAAAACCGTGACACCCAGCGCATCGCGGAGCGTCGCGACCAGCGAATCGATCTCCCCCGCCCCGATCGGATCGAGCCCCGAGGTCGGCTCGTCGAGGAAAATGATCTCCGGATCGAGCGCCAGCGCCCGCGCCAGCCCCGCCCGCTTCGTCATGCCGCCCGAAAGCTCCGAGGGAAACTTGTCCGCCGCTTCCGGCGGCAGCCCCACGAGGTCGAGCTTAAGCCGCGCCAGCTCGTCCATCAGCCGCTGCGAGAGCTTCAGATGCTCCCGCATCGGCACCTGGATGTTCTGGAGCACGTTGAGCGAAGAGAACAGCGCACCCTGCTGGAACATGACGCCCAGCCGGCGGTCGACCGACGACCGGATGGCCGGCCGTGCCGCATCCACGTCGATGCCGAAGAACTCGATACGCCCCGCGCGCTTCGGCAGCAGCCCGAGGATCGTCCGCAGGAACACCGTCTTCCCCGTTCCCGAGCCCCCGACCACACCGAGGATTTCCCCGCGATGTACGTCGAGATCGAGCCCGTCGAGTACAAGCGTGTCGTCGAAGCCGACGGTCAGCCCCCGCACGCGGAGCACCGCATCGCCTGCCGGCGCGCCGTTGACCGTCGCGTTCGTTTGCCGGTCGCTCATCAGTAGTTGATCGCCGAGAAGAAGATCGCGAAAAGTCCGTCGACCACGATAACCATGAAGATCGCCTTGACAACCGACGAGGTCGTCTGCCGGCCGAGCGACTCCGCGCTGCCGGAAACCTTGAACCCTTCCGCCGCCGCGATCAGCCCGATGATCAGCGCCATGAACGGCGCCTTGATGAGGCCGACATAGAATGTGTTGAGACCGACCGCGTCCCGCAGGCGCTGCACGAACGTCTCGATCGGCATGCCGACATAAACGGCACTGACGATCGCGCCGCCGGCGAGCGCCGACATGTCCGCTATGAAAGTCAGCAGCGGCAGCGCGATGATGAGCGCGATCAGCCGCGGCAGGACCAGCACCTCCGCCGGGTCGAGGCCGATCACGGTCAGCGCGTCCACTTCCTCGCGCATCTTCATCGAGCCGAGTTCGGCCGTATAGGCGCTGCCCGAACGGCCGGCCACCATGATGGCGGTGATAAGCACGCCGATCTCCCGCAGCACCAGTATGCCGACGAGGTCGACGATGAGAAAATCCGCTCCGAAATTGCGGAGCAGGAACGCGCCCTGCTGGGCAATGATCGCACCGATCACGAACGAGATGAGGAAGACGATCGGCACGGCCTGCAGCCCGGTCCGATCGAGATGTGCCACGATGGATGTGAACCGCAGCCGCCGCGGCCGGGCGATCGACATGCCGACGCCGCGCACGACGTCGCCGAGGAGATCCATGCCGATCGTGAGGTCCCGCCAGACATCGTAGATCGTGGCGCCGACGATGGACAGAAACCGGACTGCCGCGGGCGGTCGCCGCGGCTCCGGTAGCGGCGCCTCCACCACGCGCGCCTCCTCGCGAACCTTGGTGAGAAGCCGCCGCGCGCTGTCGCCCACACCGGCGAAATCGACAGAGGAGCCCCCGGCCGCAAGCCCCTCCGCCAGGCGATGGAGAAGCCAGGCGCCGGCTGTATCGAGATGACCGAGCGCCGTGAGATCGATGGTAACGGCGCCCGCTGGCCGGCGCGTCGCTTCCTCGACCGTCGCCTCCAGTTGGGCCACGGTGTCGACGGACCAGTGCCCTTCCGCGAAGAGGCGCGCGCCGCCGCGGCCTTCCGAAAAGACCAGCCGCGGGGCGGTCGTCAGTCCGTCAGACATGGAGTGCCTCGTGCGGCCGCCGCGACCGCCTGCCGACGGCCGCCGCTTTTGCCGTCACCGCGCACGAGTGTGCCCGCGCGGCCAGTTGCGGGCAAGCAGCGCCGCCGGGTTGGCGCAACGATGGGGCGAGTCTGAGTCGTTTCCGCAACACAGGACTGATAGCACGCTGGGGCCGAACATTGGCCGATTTCGGGCACAGGCTGGACGTGCGGGAAATCGTCTCAGGCAGGCGTCGCGCGCGGCGGCCGCCAGGCGACAAGAAACAGCAGCCCCGCGGCAGCCGGAATCGCCATGACCGCAAACGCGTAAACCCCCAGCCGCTCGTAGAGCAGGCCGGAAAGGAGCGAGGCGACCGCCATCGATCCCCCGGTGACGATGATGTTGAGACCCTGCGCCGAGGCCGTGATCTCGTCCGGAACCCGGTCCGTGATGGCCTTCTGCACGCCAATGAACGTGGCGCCGAAACTGAGCGCGTGCAGGAGTTGCATGAAGAACGTCGGCCCCAGCCCGGGCTCCAGGAGAAAGAGAAGCCAGCGCACGATTGCCGCAATCCCGCCCGCCGAAATCAGCATCAGCGCATCGACGCGCTTGGGCGCGGCGCCGACGACCGCGAAGAGCACGATCTCCGCCGCGGTGCCCACCGCCCACAGCGTCCCGATCTCTCCGGCGCTGAACCCGCGCGACTGCCAGTAGATGCTGCCGAAATTGTAGAGCTGCGAGTGGCTGGCCTGGATCAGGCCCGCCCCCACGAGCACCGCGACGAACACCGGATGGCCCAGCACCGCACGCGCCGAGACAGGCTCCGGCCGCTCCGCATTGTCGCGCGCCCGAATCGCGCGCGGCGTGACCGGAAGCGTGATGGAGACCGCGAGCGAGAGAATGAGCACCCCGAGGAGCAGCCAGTAGATCGCGCCGGGGCCGAAGAAGTGGGTGAGCAGCAGCCCGCTTCCGACATTGGCGGCTATGAAGGAGGCGGAGCCGTAGAGCCGCATGCGGCCATAATGGAGCCCGAACTGGCGCACACCCGTCAGCGTAAGCGCCTCGGCCGCCGGCAGCGCCATGCCCCAGAAGGTGAAGGCCGCCACCGTGACAAGGAGGATCGGCCAGAACCCGGTCGCGAGATCCGCGAAAAGCCACAGGAACACACCGACACCGACCAGAATGCGAATCGCGAACCGGCGGTTCGGCGCCCTGTCGGCGAAATGCGCGCCGATCGGCGTCGCCACCACGCGCATGAACATCGGCACGGAAAGGCAGATCGCGATCTCGGTTGGCGTCAGTCCGCGATATTCCAGCCACACTGGAAAGAAAGGCAGGTGAACGCCGGTTACCGAGAGGTAGCCGGCATAAAACACCGCCATCCGGGCGGCAAACAACGGCGGCGGAGCGCTCTGGGACAAGGAAGTCGCTTGGATAGGCCGGGAGAATCAGTCGATACCTTCATAGCGGACAAAGCATCTGCTGCGGATGGGCATGGCAGGAATGGCAGGGGGAAAATCGATCCGGACGTCGCCGCTGCCGCCGCGCGCGAATTTCGAAGAGATTGAGGCGGCCGTCATGGAGACGGCGCGCGGCAGATGGTTTCTCGCAGAATATGCACGCCGCCACCGCGCCGCCGATACCGCGGCGATTCTGGAGGCGATCGCCCGGCTTGAGGCCAAGCTCGCGGCCGGAGGCATGCGGGCCGCTGCACCGGCCGAACCGCCCCCGCCGCCTGCCCCCCGCCAGCCGGCCCCGGGCTTGATCGCCGCGGCCCCCCTCCTCGTCTCCTCCCCGCCCCCCGGCGTCGCCGCCAGGAGGTCGTCCACGTCGCGCGCCCGGACGACGACGCCCACCTTGCCCTGGCCCCGGATCACCTGGAACTCCGCCTCCACGATCACGTCGGACCACCACGGCTCGCCGGCAAGGAAGAGCGATTCGCCGGGGATCGGAAAGGGCTGCTCGAGCACCTGTCCCGACGCGTTCCACGAGCCGTAAGAGAGGACGTTTGTCTTCTGTACCTGCGCCTCCACCTCGGCCCACAGTCTCCGCCAGGGCAGCCGTTCGTCCTCGGGCAGCCGGGCGATCC